>Ga0222420_100070_pt1 | contig 230871 bp, 215 predicted proteins | sample 3A2ome_FD_182470 | JGI IMG/M metagenome (GOLD analysis project Ga0222420, IMG submission 182470) | Enriched microbial communities from leaf-cutter ant dump, University of Wisconsin, Madison, United States - 3A200A (version 2) | ecosystem: Environmental > Terrestrial > Nest > Insects nest > Nest... | reverse complement strand
TCCACCTCTTCCCATTCCGAACAGAGAAGTTAAGCCCCCCATGGCCGATGGTACTGCACATCGCGGGAGAGTAGGTAGCTGCCATATGTATTTATAACGCCTCAACATACTGTTGAGGCGTTTTTTTGTTTTGGAGGGGGAGTCCCCCTCGTGCTCCTAACTGCTCCTAACGGTGCTCTCATCAACCGTCAACAACCGGTTCCACAAACAGAGCTCATTCAAATGCTCAGGCTGCTGCTACCCAGGCTCCTGGTTTTAGAATGCAAGACCCTTATTGCTCCGGTTATAATAACAGCGAAAAATGTATCATACCCCTGTTACCCGTCCGTACGGCGCCACTACCCAGATCCTGGAAAAGTACCGGCTGGAAATTGCCGCCAAAAGTACATTTGCTGAAACTTATCTCGGCGCCTAAGGTGGCGAAAGCGGCCATTCCTCCCGTAGCACGTACGCTATACCCGCCATCCAGATCTTTCCCCGAACGCTCATAATGAAAGCCGGCATTAGGAGAGACCATCCATTTTTTGTTGAACCTGAATTTATAATACAGTTGCGTACTGCCGCTGAACCGGTTGCCGTAGTAATAATCGTGCTTATTGGTGGTATTGATCTTATAGCCCGCGGTGATATTAAGGCCCGCATCCTGCAATCTTATATCATACATCCCCATAAATATAAAATCTGTGCTTCCCGTTCCCAGTTGAAAGAGATTGGTGCCGGCATTGGTGCTGCTTTTGTCGGAGGGATTATATCTACCCGTAGGCAATTTGATGCCGCCGCCTATCCATAGATCCTGCACCAGCAGCTTTCCTGAACTTTCACCGTTACCGGGCAGCGTTTTCTTACTGCGGAGCAAGCGGTAGAAGCCTAAGGCCGAAGCATCCGACAGGCCGGTTTTTGCCGCCGTTGCCGATTCATTGCTTTTTGCATTATAGCTCACCGGTATATACCCCATGATCCTGAATTTATCTTTTATGGTCCAGCCGGCCCACAGCTCGGTGGTATGATACTGCTCATCGGTGGTGAGATAGGTCCGCTTTCCGCCGGGGCCGAGATGCGTGGTTAAGGCGCTGCCCCTGTAACGGATACCTGCTATCTTTTTATTGAACTCGGGCAGTATGCCGATGTAATAGCTGCCGGCTCCGCAGCCGCAGATATCGCAGGCCCGGGCAGGCATAGCGCCCAGTATCAGCGCAGGAGGAAGGAGAACGGATAAAAGTGCTTTTTTCATTATGAATCTATATTAGCTATTCAGCCAGTAATTTATTTCTTACAAAATGCTCGTCATTCAGGGTGTTTAAGAACGCTTTCAACTGTACACGTTCTTCAGCGGACAGCTCAATACCGTATTGCCCGTTCCCTTTATCCAGCAACGGGTCGATATTCTGCACATAGGTCATGCTGCCTGCGTATTTATCTAATACCGCGTCCAGTGTGTAAAACCTGCCGTCATGCATATAGGGTGCGGTGTATTTCAGGTTACGGAGGCTCGGCACTTTAAATTTATACCTGTCCGATTCGTCCAGGGTTACCCCGTACCTGCCGGGGTCCCCGTTGAAGCCTATACCGATCCCGTTATTCCTGTAGCTGATATCTGTAAACAGCGGCTCTTTATGACAGGAGGCGCATTTATGCTGGAATATGGTGTAGCCCGCCTGCTCTGTTGCTGTAAATACGGCTTCATTCCTCATAACGCTGTCGTACCGGGAGTTACTGCTGATGCACATCACCATGAACTGGGACAATGCCTTTAATAGTGTTGCGGTAGTGATCTCCGGGCTGCCGAATGCTTCCCGGAACATAGACGGGTATTCCGGGTGCGCTCTCAGCTTTTCCAGGACATTATCCAGGGTCTCATCCATTTCTTCAAAAGTAGTAATGGGTACCACCGGCTGCAGGTCCAGGTCAAATACGCCGCCGTCCAGGTTGAACGTGCCGTGCCAGGCCAGGTTCATAATAGGAGGTGCATTACGCCTCCCCAGCCTGTCATCTATACCATGGCTGACATCGTGGCCGTGATGGGTAAAGCCTGAAGACTGGATATGACAGCTACCGCAGCTAACGGTATTATTCCGGCTGAGCCGGGGCTCATAGAATAGCTTTCTTCCCAGTTTAAAGCCGGCTTCCGTTACCGGGTTGGTATCAAAATGATAGGCCGGTTCGGGGAAATGCACCGGCTTTTCAAACCCCAGGAATTTCCGGATGTCTTCCTCCAGTCTCCTGATATCTTTTTTACAGGATACCATCAGGATAATGAATGACAGGATCAGCAACAGGACATTGGTTCTTTTTTTCATAGTTCGCAACAGGTGCTAATTTTCAGTGTGATCGTGGGTAAACATACCTGCCAGGTTATCGGCGATATGTACGCTGAAGTCGCTGAACATTACGGAAGGATGTGTAGCGATGCTGATGGTGTTCTGTCCGCTCAGCACTTTACCGATATCCACCATTAAATGGATATTGCTGCTCCTGTCCTTTCTTACCTTTGCTTCGCCGGCTGCGGTAAGATCAATGGAGATCTCCCTGATATTATTGATGGTAGGGGCATTGTAGCCGCCGAATCCGCCGATGTGGTACCTGAACTTATGCTGCCCGCTGCCGTCTGCCGGAGCAGCGTCTGACAGGCCTTCGAACTTAAAGAAGATATAGCCGCTGTTCCATCCCCAGTACATTCCGTCGTCCATACCGCCGGAGGGGTCCAGCACGCCTGTTCTTTGGTCTACATCCAGGGTGCTCCTGAGACTGTCTACGCCGAGGATAAATACCAGCCTGGTGTAGTCGCCTTCGGGAACTTTCAGCCGGGCAAAACGGGTGTCAGGGTCGGACTCTTTGACCAGGAAATAGCTGTCGTTCTGGGGAATGGTATAAGATGTGCCGTCCGCTTTATATACCCTGAAATTGCTTACATAGTATTGTACCAGGCTGATCGTATAATCTTCTCCCGAGGCATTGGTGTACGTGGTGTTGTTCAGGTAAAGGTTGGTTCCCCCGACGATGTTGTCAAATTCTACGGAAAGGGGTGCCAGGTTCTTGTCATTAAAGATCGGTTCTGTTTTTTCTTTTTTACAGGCTGCGAAAAAAATACTGCAGGCTAATAAAGATGGAATGACGCTTTTCATTTTCAGATTTTATTAGGTGGGCCTCAAAGATACCCGTTTACATAGATGCATGCTGTGGCCGGATTGATTCTCTGAAAAGACGGATTGATTATTGAAATAAACGGATGTTATCGGAAGCGGGCAGGGGTGTTTTCCTGTTTTTATACCGCTAAAAAGGCAGGTTTTTTTTGATGAAGCCAGGAAATGCCGTTACATTTGTAATGGTTTGAAAAGGTTACTCTCCATATTGCTGCTGGTTTCGTTTGTGATGCAATCTACAAGCCAGTTGTGGATCATGGGCGCTTTCTTTGCCAACAGGGACTATATCGCCAGGGTGCTCTGTATCAATAAAGATGTCCCGGCATCCAACTGTAACGGGGCCTGTTACCTGAAAAAGCAGCTTCATAAAGACAGGGAAAAGCAGGAAAAGCAAAACCCTGATCTAAAGCTCAAGGAAGTGATCTTGTTTTACGAGGCTCCGCGGCTGCTTACCGTTGCTATAATGATCTTTGACCCGGTAGCGGAAAAAACAAAATTCGCTGTGTACCGGGATCACGTTTCCCAGGCTTATATGCCTTCCGTTTTTCATCCTCCCGCATGATGGTTGTATAATTAATTCCTGTTAATTGTTCAACTATTAAATTATGTGTATAAAGACAGATGATCTAACTGTTTTTACACTCAGTGATTTTAATACAGACAACTATGGTTTCTTGATGTTCCCTATCGGACAGGCAGGGAATGTCAGCCCGGCTTTGCTTGCTGCACACAAACAGCAGTACTACTCCGTTTTATATTGTAAAGATGGCAGCGGTACCGTACATGTGGATAAGGAAGTAATAGCGCTCCGGGAGGAAATGATTGTATGTATCAGTCCCCAGAGTGTATGCAGTTATGCTATTGATCCCGGTGCTGCCGGATGGATGATCTTTTTTTCCGAAGCCTTCTTCTCCCTGCGGTATAATGATAATGTGCTGCATCATTTCAGTTGCCTCAGGAGTAGTGTGGCATGTAAGCACCTGCTTACGGGAGAGGCCGTTGCCAAATGGAGCTTTATAGTGGATGTGATGTCGGAGGAGTATAACGCCCGGAATACGGATGCCAGGAATGTGCTGCGCTCGTATCTCAATATCCTGCTATCAGAGCTGAATAGGTACCATCCCGTTGCCAGGCCGGCTGAATATACCGGGAGCGATAAGGAGCAGAAGGTCATGGCCTTTGAGAAGTTACTGGACAGCAATTTTCATAAGGAGAAGCTGCCTTCCTATTATGCCGGCTGCCTGCATATTTCCGTTAATTACCTTAACCGGATCTGTAATGAAAGAAGAGGGATGTCATCTGGTGACCTGATCAGGAAGCGGGTGGTGCTGGAAGCGGAAAGGCTGCTGCATTATACTGTCAGGAACATTTCGGAGATTGCTTTTGAGCTGGGTTTTGATAGTATTTCCTATTTCACTACCTTCTTTAAGAAATATACGGGCTTATCCCCGGAGGCCTTCAGGAAGCAGATGCGGTCGGTTTAATGCCCGGAAATATAAAATATCGGTAGGGAAGTGTAACGGTTGCCTGTGGTATGGGAACGGGTCACGCCGGAATATTGTAATGCTTTATACGCGGGTCTTCCCCGGCGGTCCTTAACCGGGACTGCCGGGGCATTCAGAAGGATTCCTGTGTAAGCTCATTATTGACCATAGCTCCTGCCAGGTTTCCTGCTGCCACTGCATATGCAACGGAACGCATCATACTGGCGTTGTCTCCGCAGGCATATACACCGGCAACAGAGGTTTTGTGAACCTGGTCTGTTTTGATATGTCCCGCCTCTGTAAGTTCGCAACCCAAGGCTGCCGGAATATCGCAGTGCTGTTCGAACGGAATGGCAGCATAGGCCGCTTCAAAATGCTCTTTTGTACCGTCTTCAAAGATCAGCGCGCTCACCTGGCCGTTTTGGTGTATGATCTCTTTTACATTTTTCTCTATGATGCCGATATGATGCTTTTGAAGCCTGGCAAGCTGTTCCGGGTTGAAATCCGCTTTTCCCGGGGTGACTATGGAAAGGTCATGGGTCAGGTTATTGACCAGGGACGCGATGTGCACGGCTCTTTCCCCGTTGGCCATGATCGCTGTTTTCTTATGCTTAAATTCATAGCCGTGGCAGTACGGACAATGAATAACGGTTTTGCCCCAGCAGTCTTCAAAGCCTTTTATTTCCGGAAGCACGTCTTTTACCCCCGTAGCGAAGATCAGCTTTTTGGCAGCGAACTTTTCACCGGATCGTGTGATGATCTCGAAACCGGTTGCTGTCGGGCGACCTTGTACGGCCAGGTCTTCAACGAATTGTACAGACTTGTATCTCAATACCTGCTCTCTGGCGCTGGCTGCAATTGCTGAGGGAACAGCGCCGTCCTGTGTGATAAAATTATGCGAATGCGGCGTATAGCGGTTGCAGGGCCGGCCGCTGTCAATAATAAGCGTCTTCTTTAAGGAGCGGCCTAAGGCCATGGCCGCGGAAAGCCCGGCATAGCTGCCGCCTATGATGATCACGTCGAATTGCTGATGCGCTGTCATAACATTGGATTTTGTAAATGCGGTGAAAGAATATGGTAAAGTTAAAGCAGTGAGCACAAGACCGCCCTGTTTAATAAGTTGCCTTCGTGTTATGGTATGTTTCAGGACGGTATTACGGCTGCAGACCGCTTTTTGCTTTGTCATTTTGTGTGGATACTTTGTGTTTTTCAGGTTGATGAAATGCCCGGTGACCCGGCTGCTGTCCTTTAAAAGCGATCATCACGCCGTAGTTTATTTGATTATTAATGCAATTATGTTGCAAAAATAAGGAAAAATATAACTAATGCAATATTGTTGCATTAGTTTATTCTTATGACACGGATTTGCACCGCTTACAATAAGTGGAAACGATGTACACTGTGTCCGGCACTTATTTTGTCGGCTGCTGGCGATCTGCTGCTTGAAAGGTTTACAGCAGGTGATCAATCCTGGTGCTTCGGTTGTGGTAACATATGGAAGACATGGGATGCCTGTTTGTTTAAAAATATCTGTAAATACCTGTATTCAAAGCTCTCCTGGAGTATAAGAGTGGTCGGAGCAGGATAGGGGTCTGATTTAAGAGGTAGCTTTTGTCTGCACGGAAATCTGTGCTGGAAGGATATAACGTAAAAAAGACGTGTACAGTGCTGTTATGGCCGCTGCTGCTAAGAATCTTCCTTAATGTTACGGAAGTTTTTGAGCTTATTGTAGAGTGTTTTCCTGTCAATGTTTAATCTTTGGGCGGTCCGGGTCTTATTGTAATTCTCTTCCCGGAGCACTCTCAGGATCTCTTCTATCTCGGCCTGCAGGCCTTTGGTCTTGAAATCGTGGCCTGTTTCAGCGCCACCGGCCTGCGGGCTGCCGTCCGGGCCGGGGAGATGGTTGTCATAGACCAGCGTATTTAAGAAATCGGTTGGCATGCATTCCCTGGTGATCATATCGTCAGCCATCAGGCAACCCCGCCTGATGATATTCTTCAACTGCCGGATATTACCGGGCCAGCTATATGTATAGAAGTCCTTAAGCAACGCAGGACTTACGTCCCTGATATGCTTGCCCAGGTCTTTATTGGCCCCCGCTATAAAAAAGTCAATGAACAGGTCAAGGTCTTCAATGCGTTCCCGAAGGGGAGGAATATTGATCTCGAACTCGTTGAGACGGTAAAACAGGTCTTCCCGGAACCTGCCTTCCCTGACAGCATTTTCCAGCCTTTCATTGGATGCCACAATGATCCTGATGTCAATATCTATTTCCTTATTGCCGCCTACACGCCTTATTTTTCCTTCCTCGATGGCCCGGAGCAGCAGTATCTGGACATTATAGTCCAGGTTACCGATCTCGTCCAGGAAAATGGTACCGTTGTTGGCTTCCTCAAAGGCCCCGGTCTTATTGTCCACCGCGCTGGTAAAGCTGCCTTTCTCGTGACCGAACAGCTCGCTGGCCGCCAGCTCCTTGCTGAGGCAGCCGCAATCGATCGCCACAAACGGTCCGTCCCGGAATTTGCCTTCGCTTAGCTGCCGGGCTACCGATTCCTTGCCTGTTCCGGTTTCGCCGTAGATAATGACCTTGAAATTGGTATCTGCCACCACGCTGATCTGCTTATTGAGCTCGGTCGCGGCTTTGCTGTGCGGCTGTACGTAGGAAGCCGGCTGAGGTATGGAAGCGCTGTTTGCGGGCGCCCTCGCTTTCACGTTGCCCGCGGTACGCCGGATATCCTCCAGTATGGCTTCGAAAGCGAACGGTTTGGAATAGCAGTTTTCAGCACCCATCTTGACCAGTGCGATGGCATCGGCAACATTGAGCTGGTCCAGCAGGAAAAAAATGGGGAGGTACCCATTGGCATCCTGGAGCTTTTTCAGGATTTTTTTAGGGCAATGCTCTGTCATGAGCGGAACACCTGCTACTACAATGTCGCTTAAGCCTGCTTTAATATTTTCAAGGCCGCTGGTGATATCAGTGATTTCAGTTAGCTGAAAAGGAAAATTTTTAATGTGGGATTTGAAAATTTTAGTCAGTAAAGGATCATCGCTTAACAATAATAGGTTATTCATTATTCAGTGCGTGGTTTATTATGTGGTTTATACAGGTTATTAAATCAACGCCAGGCCACACTACTTAGTTGGGTGCTTTTCTGAATTTAGGAAATATTTATGTTAAACTATTAGTTTTGAATGAGTTAGGGGTATTGTTCGGAACTTTTGCAGGTACTGAAAATTCAGCTTATATTTCCCGGGAATAGGACCGGTAAAGCGTTAAAATATCCGGTATGGCGGGTGTCTCCTGGAAAGTTTGAAAGATGACGTATTCAGAACCTTGGCGGGCCGTCCGGTAATATTGGGCATTGTTCCGGTCAGGAGTACGAACAGGGTTAACAGAAAATGAGGCTGACCTTCCGGACAGCCTCATTTTCTGACTATGGACCTATGGAAAAATTAACAGGATGGCTGCCTGGCCGTATCAGGGGGAATATTCCTGCCGTTTGTCCATCCGGGCGTCAAATACTTATATGGATGCTCACACCTGCCGGTTATCTGGCCTGGGGTACAACTCCGGCCTCATAATCATCACCGTCTGTGGTATATATCTGGAACCTGACCTCATAGCCGTCAGGTACATAAATTACGATAGGGAGCCTGCCGTTGTAATTGACCGTTGTTGCCTCCCCGGAGACGAACAGGTGCCGTTTGGGAAGGTCCGGGCAGCCCATTTGTGTGGAAAATGCGCCTCCCTGGGTCTTAAATACATAATAGTCATATCCCCAACCCTGGAGATCTTTTCTTTTCCAGTGTTCCTGTCAAGCCGTAATGATTACAGCCGTCTACTTCCATCTCTTTGCCCACCCTGAATTCGATTTTTTTATGGGTGTCGTTTTTGGAATGCGGTACATCTATGATCATTTGCCGGTACCCTTTTTCCGGTTTGGGATACATAGAGATATCCACACTTTTGGACTGTCCGAGCACGGTCAGGGTCATTGCTAGGGATGTGGCCAGCAGGCCGAGTCTTTTTTTCATAAGATATAGATTTTAGGTAACCTTTTTGCAGCGATCCTTTCTTTTTCAGGATGCCGTATTAGCATAGATGGTTCTTTGACCGGAAAGTTTAACTACCGTTGAAATTTTCGGCCAGGCTTCCGGATGCCAGGTACCGGCTGGCCGGTTTTACGGCAGTATTTTCTGAATAATACAGTTTTTACCGTACTTTTATGCTCATCTTTATAATAAAAAAAACGATAATGAACAGAATTTCTAAACTGGCGGGCCTCCTGGCGGGTACATTGCTTTCCCTGGCCGGCTATCAGGCGCTGGCCTGTTCCTGCCGCCCGCTTACTGTAAAAGAGGCCTATGATAATGCCCGCGTGGTCGTCATAGGAAAGGTGCTGAGCGTCAGATATCTTACCGGACCCGATGTCGTGGTTTCCAAGCCGGTGGACCAAATGACCATACAGGAAAAATACCAGAATGGCATTACGGAAAAGATTGTCACCGTACAGGTTAAATCACGGATAAAAGGAAAGGAACAGGGCCGGATCATAGAGGTTACAACAGGCCTGGGTGGCGGAGACTGCGGCGTTCATTTCGAGGAAAACAAGGATTATATCATCTATGCCTATGCCAAAGAGGGAGGCAACGGCCGGTATGCAACAGGTATATGCTCTACCACCAAGCCTTACACTAAAGCGGAGTGTAAGACACTGAAGAAAATAAAGAAGGGCAAGGCATAGGTGCAGCACGGTTAAAATGATAATAATAAATTAATAATCAAAAATTAATACAGGGGATAAGTTCAGGTAATTTTGCATCCTTATTGCGTAACAGCTCATATGAAAAAATTTCTTTTCGTACTGGCACTGGCAGTCGCCGGCGGCGTCCAGGCCCAGGATACAATACCTGACGGAACCAGGGATAATACCCTTTTACGGATCCAGACCCTGCCTTACTATAGCTTCGGGAAAGGGGTAGGCATTACCTCTCCCGACAGCATTTACCAGTTGAATATCCGTTTCCGGATGCAGAACCGGGCTACCTTTATGGAGAATGATGCCGGGGAAAGCAGTATTGATGCCCAGATCAGGAGATTACGGCTGCGCCTGGACGGCTATGTCGGCAATCCCAAGATCACGTATGCCATCCAGTTGTCTTTCGCCCCGGGTGATGTGGGAGAGATCAGGGAGCATGAAAATATCAATATTATCAGGGACGCGGTCGTGTGGTACCAGCCTAATAACAAGTGGACCATCGGGTTTGGTCAGACCAAGCTGCCCGGTAACAGGCAGCGTTTCAACTCTTCGGGAGCCTTACAGCTTACGGATAGGAGCATCAATAACGCCCGTTTCAATATTGACAGGGACTTCGGCCTGCAGGTGCACCAGTTGAATATGTACCGTAATAAATTTTCCTACAGCATCAAAACAGCGATCACTATGGGGGAAGGCCGGAACTTTACTTCGAATAATGATCACGGGCTGGCCTATACCGGAAAGGTAGAATTATACCCTATGGGCGCTTTTGCCAGCGGAGGGGAATACTTTGAAGGCGACCTGAAGCGGGAGCAGAAGCCTAAGCTGATGCTGTCCGGCGCTTACCAGTTCAATGATGATGCCAAAAAAACAGGCGGTCAGTTGGGTGAGTACCTGTATGATAAAAAGGACCTGCATACTGTTTTGTGCGACCTGATGTTTAAATACAGGGGATGGGCGCTGATGTCTTCCTATATGTCACGTAATACGGCCAGTCCTTTATCGTATAACCCGGCGGACTCCAGCAAGTTCCTGTACGTGTATGCAGGACAGGGAATGGATTTCCAGGGCAGCTACCTTACGAAAAGCCATTTTGAGTTTATCGGCCGCTATTCTTTCCAGAACCCAGCAGCCAGGATCGCGCACCTGGCGCCCGATACCCGTCAGTACACCATAGGACTTACCAAATATATATGGGAGCATGCCTTTAAGCTGCAGACGGAGCTGACCTATGAGACCCGGAGTTATTTTAACGGTACCAGCAAGGATAGCTGGTATATACGTTTCCAGGTAGAGATCGGTATATAATTATAAAAGGTAAGAGGCTGTCCTATAGGACAGCCTCTTACCTTTTATAAGGTCATGGCAGGAAGCATACCGGTAACCCGCCTTTTAATCTGCTATTCTTCCCCCTGAATAGTGAGTTATAATCGTCTCTATTACTTAATTACTTATCTAAAGAGGAACAGGTCATTTTAAAAATAGCTGGTGAAAGATCTGTAAAAAATAATTCCCGGCTCGGAAAGACGGGAATTATAACTATTTCTGTATCATAAATTATCTGGTGAGCTTCAGCACAGTTTTGTCTTCCCACTCATCGCCGTCCTCGGTATATTTATCTATATTTTCCCAGGTTTGTTTTTTGTTCTTGGACTCAACAATATTAAACAAAATTGTAGCTCCGGAAATTGAGAGTGTTACTTTTTCATCTGTAGCGCTCCAGGTACCGCTGATACTGTCTCCATCAGTATCTACCATTGTAAAGTTACTCCCTGAAAATGTAATAGATCCTTTTTCAGAGCTTGTTTCTGTTACAACGCCGTTTTTGTATTCAGTGTATTCAGTTACCACATCCCATTTTCCATCTTTTTTTACCAGGATTTTGTCTGTAGATTTAGAACAGGAAGTCATCACAAGGGCCAAAATAGCAAAGAATCCAAATACTTTCATTAAATTTTTCATTAATTAGTTTTTTAACGGTTAAAAATTTGCGCAAAGATACACAAAATAGTTTAGCTGATAAAGATTATATGAAAAAAATAGATTTTATCTATTAGGTCGTTGAGTGGAATGCTGCCTGACCGTTGCGGAATTGGAATAAAGTTCGTTCTGGATATCAATCTTAGCAGGCAAGTTAGCGCATAGTTATGGCTATTTCCGGGAACATATGGAGTAAATGAGTCTTTATAAAGCTCTTCCAGATGCTGTAATGCAGCCGGGGGAAACATTTCACTGTATCATGCCACGGCAGGGCAGGAAGCTCTATCCTGTTGTTTCCCGGATCCTGACGGGCAGAAACTTATAAAGCCTGGCTGAACAGGCGTTCTTCCACAAGCTGGCAGATGATATGCCCGATCGTGATGTGGCTTTCCTGGATGCGTGGTGTATCGGTGCTCGGCACATTGATGATATGATCAGAAAGCCCCAGCATCTTACCGCCTGTGGCCCCGGTCATACCTATTGTTACAACCCCGATCTCACGGCATACCTCAAAGGCATTGATGATATTGGGGGAGTTACCGGAAGTGCTGAGACCTACCAGAATATCGCCCGGCCTGCCGATGCCTTTCATCATTCTGCTGTACACGAACTCATACCCGTAATCATTGCCTACCGCGGTGAGGAAAGACGTATTGCAGTGCAGCGCTTCGGAAGGCAGCGGGTTGCGGTCAGAATAGAACCGGCCGGAGAATTCAGCGGCCAGGTGCTGGGCGTCCGCCGCGCTGCCGCCGTTACCGCAGAACAGCACCTTATTCCCGTTGCTGAAGGTGCTTGCCATCAATTCCACTACGGTTTCAATGGTCCGGAGCAATTCGTCATCATTTAAAACGGCCTGCTTTACCGAAATACTATTGGTCAAAATATGCTTGATCTTATCCTGGTGCATTGTATTTTTTATTTTCCTACAGACAACATGTTCATAAATAATTTGATAGCCCCGGCATTGCCGTCCGGCAACTGCCGGAAAAAGGCTAAGGAAGTGTAAATATAATGCCCTTTTCCGTATGGTGCATACAAAATACCGCTTTCCTGCTGTTTTTCTTCGAATTCCTGGTGGCTGATGACGGTCTGGTAACGGTCATCCCACTGGCGGGCATAATACAGGCCCCGTTCCTGCACCCAGTTATCCCAGTCCGCTTTATTGATGGTATTGGGATAATGAAGTAAACGGTGTTGCGGCCGGATATATTGTGTGGGCGCGTCCTCCCTGGTGATCCTGTTCCTGCTCAGGGTCAGCGGGTAAGGCCCCGGGAGGTCGGTTTTCAGGTTTTTGTCCGTATTGTACTGTACGATAACCGTACCCCCTCCGGCGGCATACTGCATCAGCAGGGGATGGATCGCGGCAATATCATTATTGACATTATAGGCCCGGATGCCGACCACTATGGCATCCAGGTCCTGTATAAAGGCAGGGGTCTGGAAATCATTCAGGCTCAGGTTGATCACATCCAGGCCCAGGGATTTCAATACATCATCCACCAGGTCATCAGCGCCCTGTATATAACCGATCTTCTTTACTTTGGACTCCCAGCTCCGGTGAACGATCTTCTGAACGGCCGTTTCCAGGTATTGGACTTCCGGTATATGCTCATAGGTCAGCAGCTTCTGGCCCTGGTGAAAAACGGCCTCCGTGCCGGAAGCGTTAGCTGTGAAATACAGCTTCCCGCTTTTCAGCAACCCCTGGGGGACCGGGCAGGTGATAAGGGTATCGGTGCCGGCTTTTAATTGCCCGATATGCAGTATTTGCTGAGCAGGCTTTCCGGGTGCGTTCCCGGCAGCTATCCGGATATCGCTGAGCGTGGTATTGGCTTTCAGTTGCAGTTGGGTCGCCGCGCTGTCCTTATATACGAACAGCAGGCTGTTGAAAGGTGTGACAGACAGGGCCGGCTCAATGCGTATGGCATTGATCACATCGCCCCGCAGCGGGTCCAGGCGCTTATAGGATAAAGGGACGTGGACTGTAAGCCTGTGTCCGTCGATTTCAAGCAGGACCTGCGCCTGTTTGGCCGGCTGCACAGGTATGCCCAGCGGGCTGCCGGATATGGCAGTGAAATGATGCTGTTGCTCGGACCCGAGCCAGTAAGGCTGGTCCGGCTGCCAGTGATTGACAAATGTAAGCTCCTGACGGAATACCTTATCTTTTTCAAACGTGTGCTGCAGCGGAGTCGTGACGATGGCGGTGCGCAGCGTACCGGTATCCTGTTGTACGGACAGGATACCGGCATCCTCATACCTCGCAATAATATTCAGGGTACCGCGTATAGGTTCTCCAGGCACATACGCCGGCTTTTCAGCCAGTATTTCTGCCGTAATGCCGGCGCAGGACAGGATCAGCCGGTCGATATTGCCAAGGTTCAGATCGCGGTAATGTCCTGTCGGAAGCCGTACGATCCTGTCCCTGATACGGAGCAGGGCCGGGACACTCTTGCCGGGATGTTCCGGCTCGAATTGCTTTATGACGGCAGCGATCTCCTGCCCGATGTCGCCTGCTCCTATCCTGTTCCAGGTGAGGTCTGTGCCTTCCAGGATATCGCCAGTGGCCTCCGTACCTGCAAGGTGCTGAAAGTATTCCTTATAGATCCCGAAAGACTGCGGTGTCCCGGCCCCCTGGCTTTTATGCATGCTGCGGCTCTGGCCGGCTAGCTCGCCGTAGCTCTTACCCAGCAGGGGATTATATTGGTTGATGTCAATTTTCAGCTGGTCTTCCCGCTGTGTGGAGCGGTCACCGAAATTAAAGGCGTTGAATAGCACTCGCCGGGGAAGCCATACCAGCTTATTGGTGCGGGCTTCTTCAGACAATTGCTTATAGGCTTCCAGCGCGATGATCGCAGAAGCGGTATGCTGCCCATGCCCGCCTTCGCCCGTGGTGGGAAAGCGCAGTATGATGATGTCAGGGCGGGTCTTCTGAATGGCGTTCTTCACTTCGTTCACCAGTTGCTGCTTATTCCAGAAGGTGAATACTTCTTCCGGGTTTTTGGTGAAGCCGAAATCAATAGCTGAAGTATAAAGCTGCTCCGCGCCGTCCAGCTTCCGGGCCTCATTCATTTCAAGGGTCCTGATCAGCCCCAGCACCGGGCCCTGCTCACTGCCGATGATATTCTGCCCGCCATCGCCCCGGGTGAGGGACAGGTAAATGGTACGGACGTTCCTTTCGTGCACCAGGTAGGAGATCAGCCGGGTATTCTCATCGTCCGGGTGTGCAGCCAGGTACATGACGGTACCGAGGGTATGAAGCTGCCTGAGCTGTGATAGTATATCGCTGGAGGGTGAGGGACGTACCTGCTGGCTGTATGCTGAAAACTGTGCGAGTAAAATTATAAGACTGAATACTGTTCTTTTCATAGAATAAAAAACCTTCGAAGTTTTAAAACTACGAAGGTTTCCAAGAATAGAAAAATGAATTTTGCCCGGCTTGTCGCTGAGGCCTATCGCATGATATACATTTTCCCGTAACCGTTTTTAAAGTATTTATCTACATTCTTATTGGCGCGCAGCTCCAGCTTTTCGCCGTTATTGTGCGTAACAACCCTGTAAAGGTAAACTCCGTTACCCAGCAACTGGCCGAACTGGTCGCGGCCGTCCCATTTGTACTGGGTGATATTCCGGCCTATATGGACAGGTCCGAGCTCCTGCCTGGTGATCTCGCGTACTACTTTCCCCGTCACGGTCAGGATCTGTATCTTCAGTTGCGAAGGCACCTGGGAGCCTGTCAGCGTGAATACGAAGGCTGTGGATGTAGAGAAAGGATTGGGATAATTCAGCATATTCGTAATGCCGGGTGTATTGTCCACTGTAAAATTGACCTCGTATTTATCAAAATTACCTGCCTGGTTGCCGCTGTTATCTCTTGCTTTTACGATGAGCTTATACATACCGTCCTCGTACAGGTCGGGCCTGTATTCCAGGTAGGCTTCATTCTTGCTGCCGCCGGAGGTCGCCGGGAAGAATTTACAGATAGTGCCGTCTATTGGTACGGCTACCGGGCTGGAAATATTGCCGGGGAAAGCGATCTGCAGCTCAAACAGCGAGGTATCCCTGAGCAGGTAGCTCATATTCTCATCGTTCAGGAGTATCTTGATGAGCGGTTTGGCCGATACGATATCCTTGTCCAGAATCCGTACCCCGTCGAAGGTGACGTCCAGCAAAGGATTCCTGTTGTCCGTGCTGACAAAGAAATTGAAATAGCCGATGTTGTTCGGGTGGTATTGCTCCGGCTGGTCATTGAACGGGTTGGCTTCTATGAATACATGATTGTTGCCAGTGAACTGGCGGACATCCACATCCAGGCCTACCTCGATAGTATCTTTTACCTTGAGCGGTCTGTAACGGACATTGCTCAGCTCGTGGGAGACATTGTTCCTGTCTATCACACGGAACCGCACCAGCATGCTGTCCATATCATAATCCGATATATTTTCCACCGCCATCCTGAAGTTCAGGGTCTGGCCATAGCCCAGCGTGTCCCTGGACAGCGTAAACCTGGTAATCGGGTTCAGCGCTGCTTCAGGTAAAGGAGTATAATGCACTCTCCAGAAAGGCATATGATGGCTGGTCAGGCTGATCGTATCCAGCGTGGTCCACATCAGCCTTATCCTGGGATAGGTGGCCGCATCAATGAAGCTGAGCGGGATATCTTTTGCGATGCCGGTATATACCAGTGTCTCCTGGTCAGTGTCATCTATTCCGAATATCTGGAGATAGGAGCTGTCGTTCTGCGGCAGATTGTCCGGGCTCGTTACCTGCCAGTGCGCCGTTTCCCATCTGGCAGCCGGTCCGATGACCGTACTCCTTACAAATCCGGAATCCAGGTGGGTCTCTATCGTGAGGTCCATCATGATCTTTTCGTCTCCCGCCGATACTTTCTGGTACACCGGGAACGTATTGTCGCCTTTTTTCCTGAAGAACAGGAAGGTATTTCGCGCAGTGGTGGTGGTGAGGTCTATATCGGTGAACCCGATGTCTTTCAGGGCATGATAGAGGCTGTTTTGCGAGCCGTAGATATTGGTGTCCGCCTGCCAGGTGATGGGCGACATCGTAGCAGGGACATAGTTGCCCGAATAGATAATGTTCTTGATGGATATATAATAGCCGTCCGGTATGCTTCTCAGGAAATTCATCGCGGTATTCCTGTTGGCTGCCGTGGTGATATTGAATTCATTCATGGTCTTTATATAATCCCTGTTACAGGCTATCGTCCTGTTGAGAGGCTCCGCGGAAACCGAATCGAAGATGCCTATCTGTATGGTATTGACCCCATGATAGCAACTGTACCTGTTGAGCAGGAAGCCGTCCAGCTCATCATGGATCTCGTTTTGCCTGGTGACCGCTCCCGCATATACACTGAGATTGGTGGTACGGTAATTTTTTACCACCGGTGTAAAGTGGAATTTACGGGCATTATCCAGGCCGATCCCTGTCAGCTTATCCTTAAGGAACTGGTAATAATGGGACTGGTTCCAGCCGGGTTGGCCGCCGGCTATATAAATGAAGGAGCTGTAATTCCATTTGCGGTCCCCGTTGATCAGCGTGTCCACGGCAGTGCGCCAGTAGTACACCGTGCTGTCTCTCAGTTGTATGTTAGGGTTCCATTTGATGGTGCCGCCTTTAGTGCTGATGTTATGGGACTTTTTCAGCGGGCTGTTAAAGAGCTCTGTAGTGTCGATCTCTATGATATATTTATTGAAGGGCGCCATCGTATTGAGCGTGCTGGCCCTTAATTCCAGGTCTGTCTTATTGAGAATGGAAAATTCATAGGGATAGACGGGAACGAGGTCCTCTTCAAAGATATGGATATCCACAGCCACGGAATTATTGGTCTCATACAGTTCCGTCAGCGTTTCATCTGCGTCAAGGGTGATGATCACCTTGCTCAGGCCTACCGCATTTTCCGTAACCGGGATGCTGATCTCAAAGGAGTCCGTAAGCCTGACAGCGGTCTTGAAGGAGTCAGTGTACAGCACGGAGCCGGAGCCGGTCCTGGTATGCTGGATCTTCACCATGAAAGAATCCGTGGTGCTCAGCCCTATATTGTAATACTGCGCCTTCACCTTAAAGCTGTCCATAGTGGTATTGATATTGACCGGGTTGACGGATACCAGCGACGGGTCAATGGCCAGATCGGGCAGCCCGGGCGCTCCGAGCATCAGCCCGGGGTCGCCCTGGAGGATGAAGCTCTGGGTATGTATATTATAGAATGGGTGCGTGAAGTTATTGTTTAAATAATAGATATTGGCCTTGTATTGCTCTCCCAGCGTTTTATGGTAGGACCGGTAGGACAGTTCCCTGTACAGGTTGGTCATATAGTTCGGTATGATGCTGGTCCATCCGAAATTATTGCTTGATATCATAGCGATGGCACCGCCGTTGGGGGCAAGCAGGTAGCTTTCGGAAATCGTCTTGATATTATTGAGCTGGAAAATATCGGCCACCTCGCAGCCGTAAGCCATAAAGATGGGGAAGCGCGGTGTGGAGTGCTGCAGCTCAGGGCTGTTAAGGTTATAGTCGAAGCCGGAGGAGCTGGCGTGACCGTAGAAGGAGATATACCGTACGCCGTTATTGATCATGGAGTCGATCCTCTTGTCGGCCACACTGCTTATGGGGTCGGTAGAGCGCTTGTAAATGGTGGTGACCCTGGCATTGATCAGGGTATCCTCGATGATGCTTTTGGCATTGTTGAGCGCATTCAGTAGTTGGTTCTGGAGGTCGAGGGTCGTGGCGCCGGCAATATGCAGCACCTCTTTTTTCCATAGATTGTCCTGGATGTCGGGTGTGGGCTTTACGGCGTTCTCATAAGCTTTTACCTTACTGAAGTAGACGGCTATCTCGTCATTGGTCCTGACGGAGAGCCTGCCTGTAGCCAGTTCCGGGTAGGTCAGGCCGTTGGTATTAAAGGAGCTGAACAGGTTATCCGTACCCGGGTAGCCCCAGGTGGGCAGCGGGTAGAAGGAGTATGCGCCCGGGTTGTTATTATATAGGTGTGAAGAGTTATAGCTGACGCCTTTACCTATAAGAAAGAGGTATTCCGGCCTGGTCGTCCAGTTGTCAAGGGCAAAGCGGATGAATTTTTTGATGCCGAGCGGGTGGTACAGGTGCCCGTACCCGAACATATCCTGCAACTGCCTGGCATCTATGGCAATGGCGCTGTAGCTGCCGCCGGCGCTGCTGTTCCTGTAGCTCACGTAATCGGCGATGTGATTCGGGACAGCATTGACCAGGAAGGAATCCGCAATGATCAGGTAATTCTTGTCAAGGTTCGTGATCAGGCCGGCGTTGAAGCTGACAGGAAGAAAACTGATGGCATCGGAGATCTGGTTGGACCTGCCGCCTATCACATCCCTCGGCTGCGAAGAGGCATCCGTCATGACCCGCTGAAGCGTGGCGCTGGTGCGGGTGGTCTTATATACTTTTTTGTTGGTCCGGTCGAATAAGTAGAAGAAGACGCCGTCCCCGATGCCGGGTGTGGGGAATTCATAATAGTTGTATTCTCTCGGGAGCGTGAAGTTAAAGTAATTGGAAGGTGTAAACCCTACAAAGGTGGACTGCCTGTAATTGGAGAAGCTGTATTCAAATACATTGAAATGGGAGGTACCCGTAAATTCCAGGTTCGTATTGGCATTGGTCAGCAACGTAGAGGGTATCCTGATGCTTTTCCTGATATAGGTCACAGGAGGCAGAATGGTGTCGAACACTTCCACGCCGTTGATCTTTACCCTGATATTATTATTGGCGCTAAGGTTGGTATTGCTTAAGCTGAAATAGTAGGTATTATAAGCGGTAGAATCCGGTGGCTGGAAGTTATAGTTCAGCAGGTTCGTATTAAAGGTCTTGGCGGCAGTGGAAATACCGGAGATGCCCATACCTTCGCTGCGGTCGAACGCGGACGAGTAATAATTATTGCTGGTGCTGTTGGAAAAGCCCGGTATAAAATACAGGTCCGTGGCGTTCGTGTTATATTTCACATAAGGCGCGGCAGTGGGAGGGGTTGTGGGAATGGGATTTTCCCGTAGTTCGTATCTTTCCCGCTGCCCGGTTCCGTAAGTCAGGAAGTAGGGGTTGGACCGGAAAGTAGCCGATGTAAAGATGTTGGGATTGTTGCCCGGCTGGTCGTACAGCCCGTTGTCATAGGTGCCGTCCCTCCGGTTGCAGGGCACCAGGATAAAATCCGATGCTCCCAGCACGCCGCTGGTAGATACGTAAATGGGGACCTCCCTGCCCAGGTTGTAAACGGCAAACTGGCTGCCCGGCACATTCTGCAGTCCCAGTTGAACCAGCTTATTGTAGTTGATCCTGTAGATACCGTCGGCATTGATATAAAACTTATAATATTGCTGGTTGAAATTGATCCACTCGTGACCATAGGTCTGGGCGGATACCCGGGTGTGGTACACTAATAGGTTGAGGCATATAAGCGCTATTAGCTGAACTTTTTTCATATTGAGTAAGTTTGTTCGTGAACGGTGATTTAATTAGAGACAGGCGGTGTCACCGGTTCCGCCGGCGGAACCGCATTGGTATCTGTGTTATCGGTTTCGGAACGCTTCTTATTGCTGATGAAAGCTACTTTCAGGGAAACGATATGGGACATCAGCGGGTTGTCCTGCATCTGTAGCGATGTAAAGGCGTAGTCAATGCTGATGGCCTTTACTTTAAAGCCTACGCCCACGGAAGGCTGATAGGTAGTATATTTTTTAACGTGGCTGGTGTCCGCATTGTCAAAGGCCTGGTAGATATTGGTGATGCCGCCTCTCAGGAAGATCGTATTCTTATAGCTCAGCTCCACGCCCAGCTTAGGGTCGCCGCTGACGTTCCTGCTTTTGAGCAGCGTATTCCGCTGACCGTCGGTAGTAAGGTCAAAGCCCAGCTCCCCGTACACCTGGAACGCTTTGCCCGGCTTTATAAAGTGATAGCCGGCCCCGATGTTGAACCTGGGCATCATGATCTCATAGGATTGAATAGGCACCTCATTGCCGGTCTTGAAGAATATTTCCTTTTCCTTTTCTGTCAGGTTGAAGCTCCAGGACGTATAGCTGGTGGTAATGTCTTTCATCATCAGGCCTATCTTCAGCCTGTTCTTATAGACGGTCTGCAGCCCGATATCCAGCCCGGCGCCCCAGGCATTGGCCATAGAGCCCACATTCCTGAAGAGTATTTTACCGTTGACGCCTATACCTGTTTCCCAGTTGCCTGTGCTGCCCGGCTTACGGAGCGACTGGGCATAGGAAAAGAGAAAGGCGTAATCCCCGGCAGAAAAGCCTTTGAGCTTGGTATCGTCCAGGCTGCCGTCAGGCTGTACATAATCCAGGGTATAGGGAATATTGTCCGTAGCGAAGCGCATCAGGGAAACCGCCAGCATCCTGCGCCTGTTGCTGAAGGGAAATGCCGCCGCCGCATAGTCATATTTGAAGATCCCTGCAAAATATTCGGCGTGCATCAGTCCCAGCTCTGCGTTGGCCTCTATCTTCCTTAATCCTGCGGGGTTCCAGTAGGCGCTGTAAATATCACCGGAATGTGCGCTCAGGGCACCGCCCATGGCCAGGCCCTGCGCCCCGACGCCTATGTTCAGGTACTCGTTCACATAAATCCGCCGTTGCGCGGTAGCCGTATTGGCCAGCAGGCAGCAGACGATCCATCCATATATGATTTTTTTCATATTTTTTTAAGATATCTGCAAAATTATGTTTTTTTTAATAAATGCCTGCCTGCAGATTTTTTTAGATGATCCCTTCCGCTACCAGGTCGTGCAGATGTATGATCCCTTTATAGACACCGTTGTCTTCCACGAGGAGCTGGCTGATGCTGCCGGCTCTCATTTTGTTCAGCGCCTCCACCGCAAGGGCGTTGATATGGATGGTTTTGGGCAGGGTGGACATGATGTCCCGGGCGGTGACGCCGCTGAAGTCGTTATAGGATTGTATGGCTCTCCTGATATCGCCGTCCGTGATGATGCCCGTGATGGTATCATTGCTGAGCACGGCCGTGGCGCCGAGCCTGTTGCCCGTGATCTCCACTATGACGTCTTTGAAGGAAGCTGTCTCCGGCACCCGGGGAGCCGTATTTTTTTTGCAGATGTCTGCCACGGTCAGGTATAGTTGCTTACCGAGGGCGCCGCCGGGATGGTACCGTGCGAAATCCTGCGCGGTAAATCCCCGCAGCTTGAGCAGGCATACGGCCAGCGTATCGCCCATTACCAACTGGGCAGTCGTGCTGGTGGTGGGTGCCAGGTTATTGGGGTCGGCCTCGCTGTCCACGGTGGTATTCAGGATATAATCCGCTTCCCTCGCCAGGAAGGAAAGCACGTTGCCCGTGAGGGCTATCAGCGTATTGCCGAAGCTCCTGACGAGGGGCGCCAGCGCTTTGATCTCGGGACTCTCGCCGCTTTTGGAGATAATGATGATCGTATCTTTGGGGGTGACCATACCCAGGTCGCCGTGGATGGCGTCTGCCGCATGCATATAGAGGGAGGGCGTGCCGGTGGAATTGAACGTGGCGACTATCTTCTGGGCGATAACGGCGCTTTTCCCGATACCGCTTACCACCACTCTTCCTTCGCATTGATACAGGCGTTCCACTACGGCTGTGAAATCAGAGTCATCCAGCATGGCCTTCATCTTGGCAAGCGCCGTAATTTCATTGTCCATGGTCTGGTGGGCCAGCCCGAGCAGGTCCGCACGGGATAAAGATACAGGTGTGTTCATGATCTGTTAGACTTATATGATTGCTTAAAGGCGGACAGTGTACACTGTCCGCCTTTAAAATTATCTATATTTTTCTTTTATACTGAAAAACTTTCTCCGCAGGCACATGTTCTGCTCGCATTGGGGTTATTGAAATGAAAGCCTTTTCCGTTGAGACCCTCTGTGAAGTCCAGTTGGGTATCATACAGGTAGAGCATGCTTTTCATATCCGTAACGAGCTTGATGCCCTTGTCCTCGAACACCTGGTCGTTGGCCTGCATCTGGTTGTCAAAATCCAGTTTATAAGAGAGCCCGGAGCAGCCGCCGCCTACGACACTGATTCTTACAAAGCTGTCGGAGCCCAGGTGCTCTTCTTCCAATATCTCCAATACCCTCTGACGGGCTTTATCTGAAATGTATATCATAAGGATAGATTCTTATAAGTTATTTAACGCCTTCCGGAGCAAAGTTATTGTCTCGGTGATCTCTGAGCCGGTGGTGTACCTGCCCAGGCTGAACCGCACGGAACCTTCCAGCCGACGCGCATCGTCGAACATGCTTTGCAGTACGTGCGACGGTCCCTGCTGGGCGGCCGTGCAGGCTGACCCCAGCGAGAAGCACAGCTCATGGTTCACCTTGCTGAGCAGCTTTTCCGCCTTCACGCCACAGAATGCTATATTGGTAACGTGCGGCAGCCGTTGCCGGGTATCACCGTTGACCATAAAGCCGGGGCGGATCGCCAGGAGCGCTGCTTCCAGCCGGTCCCGGAGCGCCGCTATGGCTGCCTGGTTGTCCGGGAAAAGGGAAAACGCCTTTGACATCCCTACTATACCCGGTACGTTCAGGGTACCGCTCCGCCTATTCCTTTCCTGCCCGCCGCCATAGAACAGGGGCTGGAGGCTGACCCGGGGCTTCTTCCTTCTCAGGAACAGCCCGCCGATCCCTTTGGGACCATACAGCTTGTGCCCACTGAAGGCCATCGCGTCTATAGGCAGCTCTGACAGGCTTACCGGCAGCTTGCCTACAGCCTGGGTCGCATCACAGAAGAACAGGACGCCCTTTTTTCGGGCCAGCTCCCCGATGCTCCGGATGTCATGAATCACGCCCGTTTCATTGTTCGCAAACATGATGCTCAGCAGGATGGTGTTATCTGTTATGGCCTGTTCCAGCCCTTCCAGGTCAATATGCCCCGCTTCGTCCACGCCTATATGCCTGACAATGGCGCCCTGCTGCTCCAGGAAGTGATAGGTGTCAAGCACCGCTTTGTGTTCCGTGGTACAGCAGATGATCTCCCTGCCTTTGATGTTATACAGGTTATAGATGCCCTGTATGGCCAGGTTGCAGGATTCCGTGGCGCCGCTCGTAAAGTAGATCTCCTCCGCTTCGCATTGCAGGTGGTCCGCGATATTCGCGCGCGCATTTTTCACGGCTTCCTGGGCTGTCCAGCCCATGGCATGCGTTACGGATCCGGCATTTCCGAATTTCTGCGTAAAGTAGGGCAGCATCGCTTCCACTACTTCCGGCGCGCAAGGGGTCGTGGCATTATAATCCAGGTATATCACAGCGAAAAGTACTATTGCAAAAGTAGTTGATTGTTTTGTTTTGTGGTATTGATATTATTAATATGCTCAAAAGTTTTTCCGATACAATTCCCTGCAGCCGGTTGTGTTCAGGGCCGCGGGCATGTTGTATTATTGATAAATTGCACCCGGTTGTCGTCATTTCACTATTATAATTTTAATTTTGTATAAAATAACTGAAGTGAAGCAGCAAATAAGGAAAATATACAGCCTGTGCATCGCAGGTATGCTGTCAGCGGGGCTGCTGAACGCCCAGGCCCCGGCAGGCTATTATGATACGGCGGACAGCCTGCAGGAAGAGGCTTTGCGTATCGCGTTGCGGGAGATCATTAAAGGCCATACGGTCAAAAGCTACAATGACCTGTGGCGGGGCTACCAGTCTGCCGATATGCACCCGGACGGCTATATCTGGGACATCTATTCCCATAATCCCGCCGGCAGCCAGTATTATACCTATACCTACCGCAACGACCAGTGCGGCAATTACAGTAAGGAAGGGGATTGCTACAACAGGGAGCATACCTGGCCGCAGTCCATGTTCGGCGATGCCACACCTATGAGGACGGATATCGTGCTGGTATTGCCTACAGACGGGTATGTGAACGGCAAGCGGAGCAATTATCCCTACGGGGAAGTCAGCAGCCCTTCGTGGACCAGCAGGAACGGCGGCAAGCTGGGCCCCAACAGGTACCCGGGGGCGCCGAACGGCACCGCTTTTGAGCCGATAGATGAGTACAAGGGCGATATCGCCCGTATCATGTTCTATGTTGTTACCCGTTATTATAAGCTGGACAGCGGCTGGTCCAACTGGGAGCAGGGCAATAAGGCCGATCTCAGGGACTGGGCTAAGAATATGTTCCTGGAATGGCACTATGCAGACCCCGTTTCCGACAAGGAAAGAAACCGTAATAACGCTATTTACGATTTCCAGGGCAACAGGAATCCTTATGTGGACAGGCCTGAATTCGTGGATTGCGTGTTCAACCCGGTCAACTGTCCCTGGAAGGACGGAGGTGTGGATACAGGGGGAGGTACCGGTATTTCCAACCTGCTTACCGGCCGGGAGGTTAGCATCTACCCCAATCCTGCAACAGATGATATCCATATCCTTATCAATAGCTCAAGGGTAGCCGGGCCGGTGACCGGCGAGGTATTGAACCCGCTGGGACAGATGGTGCTGAGCTTTAGCATACCGCTGAATGAACAAAAAGCGACCTTACCTGTTAATAGCCTGAATACGGGAGTATATATCATTAAGCTCTATAACAGGGAGCTGCTGTATACCCATACTTTTGTAAAGCAGTAAAGCTGTCATAAATGATGCAGTCTATTTTCTTAATTTATTAAATTTATATGAAACAATGAAAAAAATAATGTTTTTAGGAATTGCTTTTGCGGCTGTAACCTTATCCTCGTGCGGCAATGACGAACGGACACCCGGTGAAAAGCTGGATGACGCTATAGATAAGACGGAGCAGCGGACCGAGCAGGCAAAAGAGAGCATGCAGAACACCGCCCAGGATGCCAAGAATGAGGCACAGCATTTAGGACACGAGATCAAAAATGCTGCGGAAGAAACCGCTGAAGAGGCTAAAAAGGTGGGTAAAGAAGCCGGGGAAGCCGTGAAGAAGGGTTATGAAAAAACAAAGAATGCCGCCCAGGAAGGCGTGGAAAAAGCTAAGAAAGAATTGGATTAATACAGATTGGCAATAAAGCCATAGGAGCAGCCCGGGTAAATCGCCCGGGCTGCTTGTATTATGCCCGGCCGCAACCGCTGTGGCTACAATATTTGACGGAGAACCTATATATCAGCAGGATGGGACGGCGATGTCTCCGGCACGATGCCTGAAATGCCGGGGAACGGGCCGGGAAACCCTTTCCGTAAGGTAAAAATACGGCGTGACCGGGTATTGCAGATGCCTGAATGTATAAATACCACATAATTATATCCTTCTGAATGTTTTTTTTATTGTATGTGAGTGATTATTTTTGCGTTGTTTTTTTTATTAACATTTAAATATGAAATAGGGAAGCATCCTCTTAAAGTAGCTATAATCAGGTATTTATATGGATTTATTGTATTTTTATTTATACAATAACATTTTAGAAGCATTTACATGTTTTATATATATTTGCAATTTTTCTATCTTTGTGTATGAAAGATTTCAAGGGGGAAATTGAAGATCTTTTAAAAAGTGTACATTATTTAATATCAGAAATAAATATAGACAACATGGAACAAGCAGTTGCAAGTAATGCGTTGGTCTTAAATACCAATGACCAAACGATCCAATTAGATTATCAGGCAGTGAAAAGTGCTGCTATGACACTTCGGGCTATCAACCACAAGTTGCGCCAGCACATTGTAAAGTTGATAGACGAAAACGGTAAAATGAATGTGACAGATATTTACGTTAAGTTAAGATTGGAACAATCTGTAGCTTCTCAGCATCTGGCTATCCTGAGAAGGGCCAATATCGTAAATACGGAACGGGACGGTAAGTTTATTCACTATACGGTAAATCACGCGAGGATTGCTGCTATAGCAGAATTTGTGAAAGATCTTGTAGCTACTGACGAAAAATAATTTTCCCGGTAAAAGATAAGGTATGAAGCTGCTCATCAGAGCAGCTTTTTTTATTGCCTGCTGGTAAAGGCATACCCATAACAGAGAGGAAGTTCCCGTTCCCGGAAGGTTGAAGATTGTAATACAGCTCCTTTGAGGTATTGACTGCTGATGCAGCATCGGCGTGCTTCCGAATTGTTAGCCCTTCATTCAATGATGAGCTTTGGATAGCCTTTTCTGCCGGGTTGCAGGTGCAGCGCATAGTTTGTACATTTATGCCATTGATGCCAATAATGGGCTTTGGAGGGGCTTTTATGGCGGGTTGTTGAAGTTCCGGCAACATGGAGTAAAAAGAAACTGACTATCTATATATAGGAAACAAAGCAAGGTCCGGGATGCCACTAAGCCGTATAAGAGATTCCTCACATCCGTTCGGAATGACCAGTACCCTCAGTTCCCTTTATAAGCTAAAGGAGTATCTGAGCCTCATAAAAGACACTGCTCAGCGGGGCGTATCCGTGATAAAAGATTGTTGTCTGTAAGCAGATAGTCACTAAAAAGAATTAGAGTATCAGCAACGGAGCATCCAAAAAAATGAGATCGGCTGTCCGTTCCCGGGCAGCCGATCAGTATTAAATAAATATTTTATAGTGGTCTTATTTTTCCAGCTTGAATTTACCGCGGTTGATCAGGACGGTAGAGGTGTCTTTCGTGTTTTTGATCTTGAACTGGAATTCACCTTCATACTGGTCATTTTCAGCTTTGGTAATGTTGATAAAGGTTTCAGGCTCGTTGGATACCTGGGTAAAGGTCTGGATATTGGCAGAATCGTATGCCAGGGTTACCGCAACATTGGTGTAGAAATCAATAGGATAGGTGCCTGTTCCCTGGAAATTGGAAATGCCGAAAGAGATGGTTTTATAAACATATACATCCATACTGTCGGAATATTCCTTGGTGTGAATGGCTAATGACCTGCTGCCATCCTTGGTAATATCCGTAACCGATTTCTCATCTGCCACGTAGTGTGTGGAACCATCGTACAAATAACATTCAAAATCGCCGCGCAAAGGATTGGACTGGTCTATATCTGGGTCCTTCTTAACCGGCTCGTATGGCTTACTGCAGGCACTGAAAATAATACCTGAAAAGGTAACAACAGCTAATGTTTGTAGTATTTTTTTCATATTGTATCTTATTGTAATGGCTTGTTGTAATGAGAAAAATGCACCTGGAATGTGTACAAATGCTCTCAAAAGTAATTTTTTATCCCAAAAAATACAAATAATTTTTACGATATATTTATCTATACTTCTTTTCTGAGCCGCGCTACGGGTATGTTCAGTTGCTCCCTGTATTTGGCTACTGTCCGGCGGGCCACGTTATACCCCTTTTCTATCAGGAGATTGGTAAGCGCTTCATCGGAAAGCGGCTTGGATTTGCTTTCCGCGTTCACCAGCTCGCTGAGGATCATTTTGACTTCCCGGGTGGATATTTCTTCCCCGGCTTCAGTGGTGGTAGCTTCCGAAAAGAAGAATTTGAGGGAGTAGGTACCATATTCTGTCTGCACGAATTTGCTGTTGGCTACCCTGGAGACTGTGGAAATGTCCATATGGGTAATATCGGCAATGTCCTTTAAGATCATAGGCCGCAGCGTGGTCTCGTCCCCGGAGATGAAAAAGTTCTTCTGGAACTGCATGATAGCGTTCATAGTGATCAGCAGCGTATGCTGTCTTTGCTTGATGGCATCAATAAACCATTTGGCGGCGTCTATCTTCTGCCTGATAAACAGTATGGCTTCCTTATCCCGGCTGGTCTTATTTTTGTTTTTCTGGTAGCTTTCGAACATCTCCCGGTAGCTTTCCGATATATTGAGCTCGGGCGCGTTCTTGGAGTTGAGCGTCAGCTCCAGGTTACCGTTGTTGTTCTTTATGAAAAAATCAGGTATTACATAATTGGTATGCTGGGATGTGCTGTCAAAAGCCAGCCCGGGCCTGGGCGTCAGCTTGGTGATGATATTTACAGCCTCCTTCATTTCCGGCTCTGCGAGCTTAAGCCTGCTCATCAGCTTGTCGAAATGCCTTTTGCTGAATTCCTCGAAATGGTCTTTCAGTATGATCATGGCAGTGCTCACTGCGGGCGCCGCCGGCAGCCTTTCCAGTTGCAGCAGGAGGCATTCTCTCAGGTCCCTGGCGCCGGTGCCGGCGGGATCGAAATCCTGTACGATCTTCAGTATCCTTAAGACCTCCTCATCGGTAGTATAGACATTTTGCTTAAAGGCCAGGTCATCCGTAATGGAAACGATATCCCGCCTGAGATAGCCGTCATCATCTATGCTGCCGATGATCTGTTCCGCTATGATATATTCCGTCTCATCCAGCTTCAGCAGTCCCAGCTGTGCTGTCAGGTGATCATGCAGGGTATTTTCTATTTTGATCGGTGTGGTCCTGTCCTGCTCTTCGTCATCGTTGTTGTGGTAATAATAGCTGTTGTCGCTTTCGTATTCGCTTTGCAGGTAGCTGGAGAGGTCCAGCGTATCGTCATTGCCGTAATCGCTTTCCGGTGCGGGCTCCTGGTCGAAGCTCTCGTAGCTGCTGTCCTCGTAGGGTGTTTCTTCCTTGGTGGTATTGGCAGCATTGTAGTCAACATTGATATCCAGTGCGGGATTACCTTCCAGCTCATCTTTTATCCGTTCTTCCAGGTTGGCTGTAGGCACCTGCAGCAGTTTCATCAGCTGGATCTGCTTGGGTGAAAGTTTCTGGGTTAATTTAAGCTGTTGCGTCTGTCTTAGCATATGTCGAAAAAGGTGGCGTATTGGTTTGGGTTGTTTCAGCGCTTTTTACAGTACACAAAGATAATTGATTTATCAGGATAATGTCTATGCCGGATTACCTTTTGAATGTTAAGAATACAGTAAGGAGCCCGGGTATGAAAAATTCCTGTATTATGTGTAATTTGCATCCTTGTTTTGATCAATCGATTATTTGTAAATGGAATATAATTTTTCTGCCATTGAGCCTGGGATACGGCAGTTCTGGAAGGAGCATGAGGTTTATAAGGTGCTGAACGATAGCGCTCAGCCCAAGTATTATGTATTGGATATGTTCCCGTATCCCAGCGGGTCCGGCCTGCACGTGGGTCATCCCCTGGGATATATAGCGTCCGATATCGTGGCCCGTTATAAGAAGAGCAAGGGATTTAATGTGCTGCATCCCATGGGCTTTGACGCCTTTGGCCTGCCGGCGGAGCAATACGCGATCGAAACGGGGCAGCATCCTTCCGTGACCACAGAGAAGAACATCAAAAGATATAAGGAGCAGCTGGATAACATCGGCTTCTGCTATGACTGGAGCAGGGAAGTGAAAACTTCTGATCCTGAATATTACAGGTGGACGCAATGGATCTTTATACAACTGTTCAAATCCTGGTATAACCCGCTGACGCAAAAGGCGGAAAGCATAGACAGCCTTATCCGGATATTGGAAGAGAACGGGAACGCAGGTATCCCGGCTCCCGGTGATACAGCCCTGCAGGTATCCGCAGCGGACTGGGGATCCATGGATGAAGCCGCCCGGCGGGATGTCCTGATGCAGTACCGCCTTGCCTATCTTGATTACGCGGAAGTATGGTGGTGCGATGCCCTGGGCACGGTGCTGGCCAATGACGAGGTGGTCAATGGTGTCTCTGAGCGGGGCGGGCACCCCGTGGAGCGTAAGCGTATGCGCCAGTGGTTCCTGCGGATCACCGCTTATGCGGACCGCCTGCTTTCCGGCCTGGACGGGCTGGAGTGGAGCGAGGCCATGAAGGAAATGCAGCGGAACTGGATAGGTCGCTCCGAAGGCGCGGCTGTGCAGTTTGAGGTAAAGGACAGCACCGCCCGGATAGAAGTGTTCACCACCCGTCCCGATACTATTTTCGGGGTTGACTTTATGGTGCTGGCGCCGGAGCATGAGCTTGTAGCACGCATTACAACGGCAGACAAGATGGCGGAAGTGGAACAATACCAGGCCTACGTCAGGTCCCGCAGCGAGCGGGAACGTATGGCGGAGAAAAAGATCACGGGCTGCTTTACGGGCGCTTTTGCCATACACCCGGTGACGGGCAGGGAAATACCCGTATGGATATCCGAATATGTGTTGGCCGGTTACGGTACCGGCGCTATCATGGCGGTGCCTGCAGGAGATGACAGGGACCATGGCTTTGCCAGGCATTTCGGCATCCCGGTAACGAATATCTTTGGTGAGCAGTATAACGGGGAGCAGGCCTATACGGCCAAAGATGCCGTGCTGGAAAATTCAGAGTTTATTTCCGGGCAGAAAGTACCGGAAGCGGCGGCGGCAGTGCTTGATTACCTGGAACAGAAAGGTATCGGCACCCGTAAGGTGAATTATAAGCTCCGTGACGCGGGTTTCAGCCGCCAGCGTTACTGGGGCGAGCCTTTTCCTGTTGTGTATAAGGGCGATATACCCTATACAATAGATGAAGCGGAAGCCGCGCTACCGGAGCCGCTGCAGCAGTTGCCGGTCGTGCTGCCGCATGTGGAGAGCTACCGGCCCGGCCCGGAGGGGGAAGGTCCCCTGGCAAATATTGACAGCTACCTGTGGGTTGCGAATACCCGCGGAGAGCAATTGAGAAGAGAAACAAACACCATGCCGGGCTATGCCGGCAGTAGCTGGTATTTCCTCAGGTATATGGATCCGGGCAATGCCGGCTTCCTGGCCGGTAAGGCAGCAGCGGACTATTGGAACCAGGTGGATCTGTACGTAGGCGGAACGGAGCATGCCGTAGGGCACCTGCTGTATGCCCGCTTATGGACCAAGGTCTTGTGTGACCTGGGCTATCTCTCTTTCGATGAACCGTTCAGGAAGCTGCTGAACCAGGGCATGATCCAGGGTTCCACACGTTTTGTGTACCGTATAAAAGGCACCTCAACCTTTGTGTCGTTCAACCTCAAGGATCAGTATGAGACGGACCCCATAAGGGTGGATGTCAGCCTGGTGGACGGTGTGACGCTGGATACGGAAGCGTTTAAAGCCTGGAGGCCCGATTTTGCCGGCGCCGGATTTATACTGGAGGATGGTAAATATATCTGCGGCAGCGAAACGGAGAAAATGTCCAAATCCAAATATAATGTTGTTAACCCCGATGATATCGTAAGGCAGTATGGCGCGGATACTTTCCGGATGTATGAAATGTTCCTGGGACCTATTGAAATGTCCAAGCCCTGGGATACTAAAGGTATTGAAGGAGTGCATAAGTTCCTGAAGCGTTTCTGGCGCCTGTTCCAGGATGAGCAGCAGGGCCTGGCGGTTACAGATGAGCAGCCGTCAGAGCAGGAGCTGAAGGTATTGCACCGCACCATCAAAAAAGTGGAGGAAGATACGGAGCGTTTTTCCTTTAATACCGCGGTCAGCCAGTTTATGATCTGTGTCAATGAGCTGACAGATTTGAAATGCCGTAAACGGGCGGTGCTGGATCCATTGGTAAGGGTCATAGCCCCGTATGCGCCGCATATGGCCGAGGAGCTGTGGCAGCAGTTGGGGCATAAGGAGAGCGTGGTTGCTGCCGCCTATCCTGCCTGGGAGGAGCGATATGTGGTGGATAATACCAAGGTGTACCCGGTAGCGATCAACGGCAAGACGCGTACGGAGATGGAATTCGCCCTTGATGCGCCGCAGGCGGATATTGAAGCGGCTGTAATGTCCAGTGAGAAGGTACAGCACTACCTGGAAGGCAAAACGCCCAAGAAGGTCATTTTTGTAAAAGGAAGGATGATCAATATTGTGCTCTGATAGGCCGTATTCAATTATAGTTAAAATTAGGCTGTCTAAAAGGTAAACAACCCTGTCCTATTGAGCTGAGTCTAGATAGGGACAGGGTTGTTTATTGATACATAGTGCATTTCGACAGGCTCAATGCGACACAATAGGTTCAGAGTGACAATAGGCTCAATGACAATACAAGCTTAATGTGACACAAGAGGCTTTGTAAATATAGACAGCACATTTTGTTTTGCGGTTTATATTGTTCGCTGTAAAAAGCAAAGGCTGCCGTTACGGCAGCCTTTGCTTTGAAATATCATAATAAGCATACCCGTCAGGGTACATTCATTATTGCTTAATGATCCTTGAAGTATAGGTATTGCGGTCTGTATCCAGTATGACTGTGTACATGCCTGCTGCCCACTGGGAAGTGGAGATTTCCACCTGCTGTTGTTTACCGATATTGCTGTTGGTATAAACAGTTCTGCCCAGGGCATCAACTATTTTCACTTTATAATTATCGCTCACGTTGCTGAACTGGAGGAATACCCTGTCCAGGGCCGGGTTAGGGAATATATTTACGCCGGCAGATTCCATTTCATCAATGCCGGTTGCGCCGGAGCCATACCCGAAGCGGATGCCGTAAGTAGACCTGTCAGACCTGCCCAATACCCAGTTATAATCTGCGCCGGTAGATACGGATGGCATAAACCATGTGCCGGGATTGCCATTGGAGGTATAATTATATACACGTACATTGCTTGGTGTCGCAGAATTGATATTCGCGGCAGCGTTGGCATTGTTGAAGATCATAAGCTGTATCTGGTTACGGCTGATATTCAGGTTGCTCTGCAGCTCATTGAGATCATTTACCAGCACAGGTACCTTAAACGATACGGTATCCTGGGGAGCCGGCTGGATATTGATCGTCCAGTAACGGTTGCCCTCCGTCCATGAAGCATAAGGCTTGTACGCGCTGCTGATGGCTATAGGATCGCCGGAGCCGTAAGAGCCGGTAGTGGTCATTGAAAAGGTGGAGCTGTTCAGATCGATATTGGGAACATCCGATTTTTTCAACGCGAAGATCATCTGGTCGTCGGTCTCGGTGGCTGTGGCATTGTCATAATAGAACAGGTAATATTCACCGTCATCGCAATAATGGGTAGCTGTAACGGTTTGGCCGGCAACATCCAATATCTTCCTGGCCTCTTTCCCGGTTACGCAGCCCGCGCCGGCAATCTTGGTTCTTAATAAAGTGCCGGGTAAAGGACCGAAGCCGTTATTCAGGTTGATGCCCGTAGATACCAGGTGGCAATAGCTCATGATCGTACCGCCGTTCACCGGGTACTGGGGAACAGGGGTAGCGCAGCCGTTATTGTTATCATCCGGCTCCAGGGTGGTGCAGCCGTCAATAGCGCCTCCGGGCCAGCCGCACCAGTGGGTGTGGTGAGAGCCCAGGTTATGACCCATCTCGTGACTGGATGCGTTGACATCCCAGGAGTAAACGGGTACGGGCTGGATAGCAGATGTTACGCTGCTGTTATTCGTCATGCTGTAAGGACCCCAGTAAGTGCTTCTCTGGCTGATATATCTCGGGGTGGCACATAATACATCAAGCCACGCCAGGCCTCCAAGCGGAGGATAGCCGTTCCTCCTGTAGCCTGTGATCATCTGGTGCAGGTCGGCGGTCAGGTTGGTGCCGATATCGCTTCCGAACCTGTTCAGCACCGCTGTGGAAGAGCTGGTAGGGTAGTTGTCCTGTACGGAGTTTACGACCATTTCCTTCAGCGTCAGTATCATGCCATCGTTTGCATACAGGGTGCTGTTGGCATTCATCAGGGTGGTCAGGTAGTTCTCTGTTTGTGCAATATTGTTGTTATTCCGCTGGTAGGCCCTGTAATCGGCATGAAGGGATACTGTCACCTCGCGGCAATACCCGTTGCTGCTGGTAGCGGTAGGAGTGCCCTGGGGGATGATGCCCTCACCCGTTCCCAGGTTAAAAGCGTTGTCCGTCTCGCAGGGGGTGAAATGCTGCTCTTTATTCTTGATATCCACATCATTGAATACCATGAATTTATCGGTGCCGTAACCTTCGTGCGGTACGGCAATAACGTTGTAGTTGCCGTTCGATTTTGTGCTGATGATACCTACGGCATCATTTTCAAAGAAGGAAAAAGTGACCATAGAAGGGCTGATGCCTCCCACATAGCCGCGGTAATAGGCGCCTTTCCGGTAATCCACCGGTACCAGGGTGCCGTTCTCCACTCTTTTGTAGGCTTTGAAATCAGCAGTGAAAAAATCGTACTGGTAAAGATTGACAGTCAATGTGCCTTCCGGTGTCGGTACGGTGAACGTCAGCGTTTCCGGCTTATTGTTATAGATAGAAGCCAGGCTTGCCTTATTGAGCTTTAAAGCCACTGCTTTATCAAAGGCATCTGCGTATCCGCTGAGGCTGTAGTCTGAATTGGCTGAAAATACAGCATAGTGCTCAGCCTTGTGAAGTGAAAATTGTTGGTTGGTGAGCAGCTCTATCCTGTTGGCCTGGGCCATCAGGATATCATTACCGGCAAATCCCACCAGTAAAAAACCGGCCAGAGCCAATTTTAGAAATCCCTTTCTCATTTATTTTGGTATTTTTTAATGTTTTTGAGTGAGTCTATTCTGTAAAGTTAAGTAAATTGTAGATACAATTATCAGCCGGATATATATAAATAAGAACAATGTGTGAGGCGTAGAATGCGGATTAATTATTTTACTTTTGCAAACTGATGATACAAAAAGACAACAAGAAAAGCGGTTCTCTAAGGAAGATGTTCTCATTTCTGAAGCCCTACAGGCTCAGGTTCTGGATTTCAGTGGTGCTTTCCATCATACTCTCCCTGATGGCTCCTGTCCGGCCTTATATAACGCAGCTATCCATAGATCACTACATTGGCAATAAGCTGCTGCAGGGATTGATCTACATCTCGGTCGCCCACCTCGTCATCCTGCTGGTGGAGAGCGCTATCCGGTTCGTATTCATGTACATTACCTCCTGGGTGTCGCAGCATGTGGTCAATGATATGCGTAATGCCGTCTTTAAGAAGATCTCTTACCAGAACCTCAGCTATTTTGATAATACCCAGGTAGGTACGCTTACTACACGTACCATCAATGACCTGGAAGCGGTGAATGATGTGTTCTCTGACGGGATCGTATCCATACTGGCGGACCTGCTGACCATACTGGCCATATTGGGTGTGATGTTCTATACCGACTGGCGGCTCACCCTGATAAGTCTTGCGGCCTTTCCCCTGCTTATCCTGGCCACCTACTTTTTTAAGGAAAGCGTGAACAGGTCCTTTATGAGGGTCAGGAACGCCGTTTCCAGCCTGAATGCCTTTGTGCAGGAGCATCTTACGGGTATGTACATCGTACAGGCCTTTGCGGCGGAGAAGAGCGAGGCGGAAAAGTTCAACGAGATCAATAAGGAGCACCGGGATGCCAATATAAGGTCTATTATGGCATATTCCGTTTTCTTTCCTGTGGTGGAGATCATCCTGGCCATTTCCATGGGATTGCTGGTCTGGTATGGCGCGGTGCGGATGCTGAACGCGGAAATAACGCAGGGAGTGATCATTGCCTTTATTATGTACCTGAACCAGCTTTTTCGTCCTTTACGAATGCTGGCGGATAAATTCAATACGCTTCAGATGGGCATCATAGCAGGCGAAAGGGTCATAACCGTGCTGGAGGATGATAACTACCTGAAGTATAACGGTACCCTGGAGGCTTCCCCGCTGCGGGGAGCCGTGAAGCTGGAGGATGTCTGTTTTGAGTACAAGCCGGGCATACCCGTGCTGAAAGGTATCAGCTTTGAGGTAAGGGAAGGAGAGACCGTGGCCATCATAGGGCATACCGGTGCCGGGAAAAGCTCCGTTATCAGCATTCTCACCCGACTGTATGAGATACAGTCGGGAAGGATATTGATAGACGGCAGGGATATCAATGATTACAATATCTATGAGCTGCGCAGGCAGGTGGGCGTCGTGCTGCAGGATGTGTTCCTGTTTTCCGGCACGATCCTTGAAAATATTACCATGAACAATCCTGCGCTGACCCGGGAGCAGGTGGTGGATGTATGCAAGCTGCTGGGCATCCACGAATTTATTATGAACCTGCCGGATAATTACGACTTTAATGTGAGAGAGCGTGGCGGTACGCTGTCGCAGGGACAGCGGCAACTGATCTCCTTCGCAAGGGCATTGATATATGACCCCAGGATACTCATACTGGATGAAGCTACGGCCTCCATTGACAGCGCGTCAGAGCAACTGGTCCAGCATGCGATCGGGCAACTGGTGAAGGACAGGACAGCCATCGTTATCGCCCACAGGCTGTCTACTATCCGTAAAGCCGATAATATCATCGTGCTGGATAAAGGGGTGATCATAGAGCAGGGCAATCATGAGCAACTGATGCTGCAGGATGGTATGTATGCGCAGATGTATAAAGTAGGCCGGTTCAGTTCTGCCGGGGAGTCTGCCGGTGCACGCTGACGGTCTGTCCGGTCCGTACAATTTAACACAGGTATTTAGCGTTATTAGTATTATATTTGTTTTTCCATTGGATGTGGAGTGCTTATAACTATGAGAAAATTAATTAAAAGAGCGGGTCTGGTTTGCGGTGTGAGTGTGGGAAGTCTGTTACATTGCCAGGCTCAGAATTTTTATACCGCCCAGGAATACGGGGTTGCGGCAGGCGCTGCACACTATTTCGGCGATCTGAATCCTAATTACGGCTTTAAGCATATACGCCCGGCCTTCGGGCTGTTATTCAAGCAGCATTTTAATCCTTACATCAGCGTCATTTCCTTTCTGAACGGTACACAGGTGGGATATGATGACGCCTGGAGCAACAATGCTTTCCAGAAGATAAGGAACCTGAATTTTCAGTCATATATCATAGAGCTGGGCGTGGCAGGCGAGTTCAACTTCTTCTGGTTCGATACCGGCAGGAAGGGTAAGCGCTTTACACCCTACCTGACACTGGGCGTGGCGGGCTTTTACTCCAATCCTTATACCACCCTCGATGGCAGGAGATACGCGCTGCGGCCTTTGGGAACGGAAGGACAGCATACGGAAGCATATAAGAAAAGGAAGTATTCCAACCTGAACGTCAGCTTTCCGGTTGGCGTAGGCTTTAAGACCTGGATCGTACCGGGAGTCAACCTGGCTGTCGAGATTGCCAACAGGTTTACCACCACCGACTATATGGATGATGTCAGCCAGACCTATGTCGGTAAGCAGCATTTCGGCGGTGAACGCTCCACTACGGCCGCCAACAGGCTCCAGGACCGTTCGGCAGGCCAGCTGCTGGGTGTCAAGGACCAGCAGCGCGGGGATAAGATATCTTTCGATCAGTACCTTATAGCACAGGTAAAGATCAGCTTCCAGTTGAAAACCTATAAATGCCCGAAATATAACCAGGGGCTCTGGGAACCTTAACCCGGCGCTCCGGATAAAAAGCCGCTTCCCGTTTATGGAAGCGGCTTTTTCAGTATATTGCGGTTTCTTGTGACTACTAAAGTTCCTCTAATGAAAATAGATATACATACACATATCATGCCGGAAAAGATACCTAACTGGTATGAGAAATTCGGATATGGCGATTTTATAAGGCTGGAGCACCAGGATACCTGTTGTGCCCATATGATCAAAGGCGATAAAATGTTCAGGGCGGTAGAGCCGAACTGTTGGGATGCGCCCACACGCCTGGATGAAATGGATGGTACAGAGGTCAGCATGCAGGTATTATCTACGATTCCCGTACTGTTCAACTATTGGGCCAAGCCTGCCCACGGGCTGGAAACATCCCGTTTTTTCAACGATCATATTGCCGAATGCGTGTGCAATCATCCCGGGCGCTTTGAAGGCCTGGGCACCGTGCCGCTGCAGGATATAGACCTGGCCGTAAAAGAGCTGAGAAGATGTAAGGAAGAGCTGTCATTGCCCGGAGTGGAGATCGGGTCCAATATCAACGGGAAGAACCTGAGCGATCCCTGCTTTGATCCTTTCTGGGAGGCGGTGCAGGAGCTGGATATGTGCATTTTTGTGCATCCCTGGGAAATGATGGGAGAGAACGACATGACCCGGTACTGGCTGCCCTGGCTCGTCGGGATGCCAGCGGAGACATCAAGGGCCATTTGCTCTATGATATTCGGCGGTGTATTTGAAAGGTTCCCGCGTTTAAGGGTCGCTTTTGCGCACGGCGGCGGCAGCTTCCCGGCTACGATAGGCCGGATCAACCATGGCTTTGACGTGCGCCCGGACCTGTGCGCGATTGATAACCCGCACCGGCCCGGCAGCTATATCGGCAAGTTCTGGATCGACTCCCTGGTCCATGATCCTAAGGCGCTTGCCTATATCATTGACATCATGGGCGCAGATGCCATCTGTATGGGAAGCGATTATCCCTTTCCGCTGGGCGAGCATCACCCGGGAAAGCTGATAGAGACGGTGATACAGGATAAGGAATTGCAGGAAAAGCTGCTGTATAAAAATGCTTTGGCCTGGTTAAAAAAATAAGGATATGCCTGTTATTTCAGTAAGGAACTTAAAGAAGCAATACGGGGCCTTTACGGCAGTGAACGGCATCAGCTTTGATGTGGAGGCCGGTACGGTCTTCGGGCTGCTCGGCTCCAACGGCGCCGGTAAAACCACTACGCTGGAGATCATAGAGACCCTGAAGCAAAAGGACGGGGGCACCATCACGGTAGGAGGCTATGATATCGACAGGCATCCCCAGGAGATACGGAAAATGATAGGCGTGCAGTTGCAGGCCTCCGGTTATTTCCCGCACCTGAACCTGAAAGAGCTGCTGGAGCTCTTTGCCGGCCTGTATAATGTGGATGTGAAGCCGATGGAGATCCTGGAGACCGTTCAACTGACAGATAAGGCCCGCAGTAAATACAAGGAGCTGTCCGGCGGGCAGAAGCAACGGTTCTCTATTGCCACGACCATCATTCACCGGCCGCAGATCATATTTCTGGATGAACCCACCACGGGCCTGGATCCGCAGGCAAGGCGGCAGCTCTGGGAGCAGATACGCAGCATGAAGGCCGGGGGCACTACTGTTGTGCTGACCACGCATTACCTGGATGAAGCGGAATACCTGTGCGATACCGTTGCCATCATGGATAAAGGACGCATTCTGACAATGGACGCTCCGGATCATCTTATCCAGCAGCTGGTAGACTCCGGCTTCCGACCTGTACAAAGCCGTAAGGGCGCGTCCCTGGAAGATGTATTCATACAGTTGACCGGAAAAGAAATATTATAACGATGAAAGTAATCATTCCTCCTTTTTTAAAAAAAGGATCTCATATTACGATAGTATGCGCCTCGGGCTACCTGCCGTTTGAAAAATCGGAGCAGGCTGCCCGGGTGCTGGAGGAGTGGGGGTATAAAGTGACGCTGGGCACGACCACCCGTACTGAGAACGCCTATTTTTCCGGTACCGACGAAGAACGCCTGGCTGACCTGCAGCGGGCGCTGGACCATCCTGATACGGACGCTATACTGATGGGGCGGGGCGGGTATGGCCTGTCCAGGATCATAGACCGGCTGGATTTCAGGAAGTTTAAAAAAAGACCGAAATGGATCCTGGGATTCAGTGATGTGACCGTGTTGCAGGCCCATATTTTCAGTACGCTTCATATAGCCGCCATGCACGCACCTATGTGCAGCGCCTTTGCTGCCGAGCATCTTGATCAGCCCCATATGAAGGCATACAGGAACCTGCTCCGGGGAAAGCAGATCCGGTACAGATTCCCGGGTCATCCCCGGAATATCCCCGGCCAGGCTGAGGGAGTGCTGGTAGGCGGGAATCTCTGTATGCTGGCGCATCTTACCGGGTCGGCATCCGCATTGGACACCAGGGGTAAGATACTCTTTATAGAAGATATCGGGGAGCACCTTTACAAGGTGGACCGCATGCTGTACACCTTAAAGCGTTCCGGCCAGTTGGCGGAGCTGAAAGGACTGATCTGCGGTAATTTTTCCGACATGGAAGATACGGTCCGCCCTTTTGGCCAGGAATTGCATGACATCATTTCCGCGCACGTGGCAGACCTGGATATACCTGTAGCCTTTGAGGTGCCCTGTGGTCACGAAACGGTCAATCATCCCCTAATCCTCGGAGCTTCTTACAGGTTTGAAACCACTAAAAAAGGAACTATAATTCAGCAATTATAGTTCCTCGGGCATTATCAGAACGGGAGCGGACTCCCTTTAGGTTTATTTTTTGAAGTTGCTGCTTACTACCAGCTCTTTGGAGCCGGCGGTATAGGTATAGAAGCCCTCCCCGGATTTTACGCCCAGCTTGCCGGCCTGCACCATATTGATAAGTAAGGGCGAAGGCGCGTATTTGGGATTGCCCAGTCCGTCATGCAATACTTTCAGGATAGACAGGCAGGTATCCAGGCCAATGAAGTCTGCCAGTTGCAGTGGTCCCATAGGGTGGGCCATACCCAGCTTCATAATAGTATCTATTTCTTCTACGCCGGCTACGCCTTCATTCAGTGAAATGATCGCTTCGTTGATCATCGGCATTAAGATACGGTTGGCGATAAACCCGGGATAATCGTTGACCACGCATGGCACTTTATTCAGTTTCCTGGATAAAGCGACAATGATGTCCGAAACGTGCTTATCTGTGGCGTATCCGTCAATGATCTCCACCAGCTTCATGATAGGCACCGGGTTCATGAAGTGCATGCCGATCACCTGCTGCGGACGTGTGGTGGCAGCAGCAATCCTGGTGATGGAAATGGAGGAGGTATTGGTAGCCAGTATGCAATGCTGCGGTGCTGCACTGTCCAGGTCTTTGAATATCTTTAATTTCAGGTCGATATTTTCAGTAGCGGCCTCTACAACAAGGTCTGCCCCGGCAACAGCGGCTGCAAGGTCGGTAGAGGTGGAAATATTGGCCAGTGTCGCCTGCTTGGCAGCTTCGTCTATGGTTCCTTTGGCCACCTGGCGGTCCAGGTTTTTCGTGATGGTAGCGACGGCCTTTTCCAGCGCGGTTGCTGCAATATCTATCATAGTGACCTTATACCCGCTTTGCGCGAATACGTGCACAATACCATTGCCCATCTGGCCTGCACCGATCACGGCTATTTCCCTGATGCTATCTAATGTAAGTGTTGACATGAACAGTTTGTTTTGTTTTGTGTTTATTGAAAATAAGGGCTAAGTTATAAATTTTTTTTTGAGTAGCTATAGGGTAAACTGTTGTGAGATTGTCATGTTTATGTAGAGTACCTTGAAATGACGGAAAATATTATTACATTTACACCAACTTTTACAGGAGGGGAGTGGATTTTCTATTTCCCTGTTTTTATTTTACAAGTATTATGATTTTATTACAGTTGTTTGGGGCGGAAAAGATTCCCCTGATCAAAGAAGCATTGATGGACCTGGATGCGAAAGCGCCTCCTCTTATTTTATGGGCAGTACCATTTCTCATTTTTTTCTCCTTGCTGGAAATGCTGATAGCGTATCTGCAGGACCGGAAATATTATGAGGCAAAAGAAACCTGGGGATCGCTTTGGGTCGGCATCGGCAACCTTGTTATCAGTGCCGCGGTAAAGGTCGGGCTGCTGTATGTGGTAGTATGGATCTACAATCTTGTACCCTGGCGTATGGAACTTCATTATGACCAGTCGCCCTTCTCGTGGAGCTCTTACTGGTGGCTGTTCATCCCCTGCTATATCATTTACGACCTGTGCAGCTACTGGGCGCATCGCATCTCCCATGAGCATCGTTTCTGGTGGGCTACTCACGTGGTGCATCACAGCGGGGAGCATTACAACCTTACCGTTTCCTTCCGCCAGAGCTGGGTGCAGCACCTGAAGGTGATCTTCTTCCTGCCTATCGCGTTCATGGGCTTTCACCCGATTATCTTTTTTATCACGAACCAGGTAGCTGTATTATTCCAGTTCTGGGTACATACAGAATATATCCGTAAGCTGCCTGCCTGGGTGGAATATGTCTTTGCCACACCTTCCAATCACCGTGTGCACCACGGATCCAATGAACAGTATCTTGATAAGAACTATGGCGCCACCTTTATCTTCTGGGACAGGATATGGAAGACCTATGAGCCGGAAGTAGAGCCTGTCAGGTATGGCATCACCACGAACATTGAGCAGAAATCCAATCCTATCTTTATTAATTTCCATGAATATAAGGACATACTGAAGGATATGCGGGAGGCCAAAGGGTTCCGCCAGAAATGGTTTATGGTATTCGGCAGCCCGGTGGCCATCTATGAGCGTAAGCTTAAGCAGCAGGATGCTGCCAGGGATGTGGACTCTGTAAAGGAGGTGAAGGAGGCAGCTTCGTGATTCCCGGTTATTTTTGGACAGAAATAAAATTATGATTGTAAAAATCATATTAATAATCAGAAAAAACTTATTTTTGCCAACCAAATTAAATTTTTATTAAAGATAATGGAATACAGACATGTAGTTGCCGTTACAGGCTTAAGTGGTTTATTTGTTTTAGTAAGTACGAAAAATGATGGCGCCATCGTTCGTAGTCTGGTGGATAACAGTATTAAATTCATCTCTTCCAGGCTGCACCAGATCACGCCGCTGGAGAGTATTGAAATTTATACTACAGAAGATAAGAATGTGCGCTTGCATGAAGTGTTTGAGCTGATAAAAAATGACGATGCGGAAGTGCTGGCATTGAACGGTAAGAAAGATGATAAGGCGTTCCGTGCATTGTTTGGCAAAATATTACCCTCTTTTGATACGCAAAGAGTATATACCAGCGACATAAAAAAGGTGTTCAAATGGTATGATATTCTGAAAAAAGCGGATATGCTTAACTTTGAATCCCTGAAGCAGGCTATCGCTGCCCAGTCGGTAGATGTGGGTGAAGTGGTACTGGATAAAAATGAAGATGAGGTGGCGTCTGCAGCAGCAGTAACGAAAGAGGAAACAACGGAAGCGCCCAAGAAGAAAGCGCCTGCCAAGAAGAAAGCCGCTGCGAAGGCTGCTGAGGAAGCGCCCGCGAAAGAAGCCGCTCCCAAGAAAAAGACCGCAGCTAAAAAAACGGCTAAAAAGAAAGAAGATTAATACACAGAATACTAAATGTCCATAATAAAAGCAGAGTAAGATAGATATTGTCTTCCTCTGCTTTATTAATTTAATTACAGCTTGAAGAGTACATTGAATTTTTCCGCTGCGGAGCTGACCCTGCTGCAGGCCATGTCCGATACGGCAGAGCGCCTTCAACTGGAGGCGTACGTGATCGGCGGCTTTGTCCGTGATAAGATATTAGATCGTTATAATAAGGATATTGATGTGGTATGTATCGGGGACGGTATCGTGTTCGCCCGTGAGCTGGCGGCTACGATAGCCCCGCAGGCAAAGCTCAGCGTGTTCAAGACCTACGGTACTGCGCATTTCAGGTATAAGGATATTGACCTTGAATTCGTAGGCGCAAGGAAAGAATCCTACAACAGGGAATCCAGGAATCCCGTAGTGAGCCCCGGAACGCTGGAGGATGACCAGAAAAGGCGGGATTTTACCATCAATGCCCTGGCATTAAGCCTCGGCAAATCCGGTTTCCTGCAACTGATAGACCCTTTTGACGGGGTAGAGGACATACAGCTTAAGATCATCCGCACACCGCTTGAGCCGCAGCAGACCTTCAGCGATGATCCGCTGCGGATGATGCGTGCCATCCGTTTTGCCACGCAACTGAATTTCTACATGGAGGAAAAATGCTTTAATGGCATTAAGGCGGAAGCGCACAGGATCGGGATCATTAGCCGCGAAAGGGTGGCCGTGGAGCTGAATAAGATACTGATGAGTGCCAAGCCGTCCATCGGCCTTGACCTGCTGTTCAGGACCGGCCTGCTGAAGCTCATCCTGCCGCAGCTGGCAGCTTTGTCCGGTACGGAATATATAGATAATAAAGGGCATAAGGATAACCTCTACCATACTTTCCAGGTAGTGGACAATATAGCTCAGCATACGGATAATCTGTGGCTGCGCTGGGCTGCTTTGCTGCACGATATCGGGAAAGCTCCGACCAAGAAATTTGAAAAAGGCACCGGATGGACCTTTCATGGCCACGAAGTGGTCAGCGCCAGGATGGTCCCTAAGATATTTAATGACCTGAAATTACCGCTCCATGATACGATGGAATATGTGCGTAAGATCGTTTACCTGCATCACAGGCCTATTTCGCTTACCAAAGAAAATATTACCGACTCCGCGGTAAGGCGCCTGCTGTTTGATGCGGGAGATGATATTGATGACCTGATGACCATGTGCAAAGCGGATATCACGTCCAAGAATCCGGCCAAGGTAGAACGATATCTCAAAAACTTCGACATGGTGGCCGAAAGGTTACGGGAGGTGGAAGAGAGCGATAAGATCCGGAACTGGCAGCCCCCGATCTCCGGCAATGAGATCATGGAAATATTTAACCTGCCGCCGGGTAAAGAGGTAGGGGTGATCAAGACCGCTATACGGGAAGCGATCCTGGATGGTGTGGTGAAAAATAATCATGAAGAGGCACACCGGTTTATGTTGCAATTTGTACAGGAGCATTACCCGCAGCTTATAGCAAAGCTGAAATAATATTATTTCAGCTTTGCTATAAGCGCTTTTATCTGTTCGTCTTTTTCTTTAAGTTGTTCATTCTTTTCCTGCAGCTCGTTTCTCAGAGCCTCTATAAGCTGGGTATTTGTATTGTTTGAATTATACTGACCACTATACGGGCTGTTGTGGAAATTCATGATGATGGGTGTAGGGCTTTTGATGTCTTCTATAGATACTCCCAATACTTCTGCTATTTTACTAAGCAGCTCATCGCTTACCTTTACCTTATTATCCTTTTCTATTTTGGAATAGCTCTGCTGGTCCAACTCTATCTGCTTAGCCACATACTCCTGCGTATATCTCCTGGTAAGCCTTATACTTATAGAAGTAAGGCTTTGTACCGTACATAATGATAAAGAAATATATTTAATAAAAATAAACCGTTAACAGGGGTGTCAATTACACTAATTTCAGTGTAAGTTACGTCATTAAGTTTTTATTTTCAGCAGCGGGAGATACTATTTTCGTTTCGATAATATTTTTTTAAACTCTTAAACGAATATGAAAATGGGAAAAGAAATTTTAAAGCTGGTAACTGTAGTTGCCCTGATAGTGGGTACTTTGGGATCTTGTAAAAAAGAAGCGGGATTAAAGTATTCCTGAGATGAAAACATCCATCAGTTCGTCTCGCAGCACCTGGACACTTGGGAAGGCATCGCCCTGGAAGGGATTAATATGTATGGTATTGATACCCAGAGAGCAATCTTTAATGCCATTTCTGATGAGAATAAAGCGGGGCTATGGAGGGAAAAGATAGCGTATATAAAAGCCACAGAAACATTGTCACCAGATATGGAAACGCATCTGGATATTTTGAGAGATATGATAACGCCGGATATATATTCGGATTCGATGCTGGCAGATGTTGTTGTTTTGTATGTAAATGATCATGTTAAGTCTTTGATAGCTAACGACACATTAATCACATACTACCTTTACACACTATTTACATATGAGCCATTTGGAGAGTTTATGAATAATTTTTATGAAAGGTTTTCCGGTGGCGTAGCAGCTACAAGATGTGAATGTGCAAGCGGTGGTGGGATAATTCTTGGTGACTGTATAGGTTCCACAAAGTGCACAAAAGGGGGATGTGAGGAAGTAAGAAGTGGTTGTGGAGCAGTCTGGTTGGGTACGTGTAACGGCCTTTGTGGAGTAGTGTAACAAACGATGATTTTATTATAACACTTAAATATGACTATTATGGCTGCACTTAAAAAGATTATAACCCTTATAGTTTTTATTTTATTACTGCTCTTGTTTGAAGGAACTACTGGATGGGTAAGAAAATTTTATATGCAATATGACATAATAGTCATGTTTATCAAATACCTGCTCGTTTCTATTCTGATTTTTAAATACAAAAAAAGGTTTACGAAAATATTTATCACTGCCTTTTGCCTGATGTGGGTTGTGTTGATTGCCTATATTGCTCCGCCCTTAAAAGAAATCGACCAACATCCGTTGTCATCTGTATTTTTTTCATTTCCCAATATACTGTCCGCATGTTTGGGGGTTTATGCGGGTTATGTATTTGAAATAAAGAAAAACAAAATAAAAGGTGCAATATTCTCCTTTGTTGTGATTCTATTGTGCATAGGTTTTTCTTTTAATAATACTTATTACTATCATTTTATTTCCCATACCAATTTCTGTCCCAAAGAAAAGATAGATGCGCAAAAAGACATCTATTCACTGCACGATGCTGATAGCAGGGAAATAATACTGGATAAGCATAAATATACGGTTATGGATTTCTGGCATACAAGCTGCTATGCCTGTTTTGAAAAATTTCCAGCTTTTGAAAAACTATATGAGCAGTATAAGGACCATCTGGAGCTGCAGTTTTATGCTGTCAACAAACCTTTGAGATCAGATACTTTTGATATTTTTAAAAGAACGGAAAAATATACATTTCCTTCGGTAAGAGGTTCAGGAAATATTGCAGAGGTTTTTGATGTAAGGGTTTATCCTACCGTAGTGATTGTGAAGGATAACCGGATACTGCACAGCGGCAGCGTGGAAAGCGCGGAGAAGTATATCAGGAAGCATGTCCGGTAGCGTCTTTGTCAGCCTTTCAGGGTTATCATAAATGTATCTTATGGTTATAGTTATAGCACCGCTTTGCGGTTCTCATAATCTGAATTGAATATGTTATCAAGCCCTGTGGGCTGACACTATTTTAGTCAATTATATCGTCGTCATTTTAACCACGACGTGGTGGTATAAAGGATGTCATGTTCTTTGTCACCCTTTCAGGGTTATTGTAATAATGTGTCTTATGGTTATAATTATAGCACCGCTTCGCGGTTATGCTGTTCGTCTTTTTCTTTAAGTTCTATAATTATAGCATCACTTGGCTGTTATATATTAAGTTGAATCGTGAATGGTTATTATCAAGCCCTGCGGGCTGACACTATTCTATCCATTATTCTGGGGTTTGGGGCAGGATTACGGGCATTATTGTTAAGTCTTATCCTTTCCCCGCCTAAAATCAACGTATTTTGTTATCTTAGTGCTTTGATCAATAAATATAAAACATGAAAAAAGTCATTTATTCTCTTGCATTATTGGTGAGTGTCGGAACGGCGGCCTTTGCCCAGGATATGAAAGTGCCCGTACCAAGCCCGCTGGCCACCTTTAAACAGGATTTTTCCACATCCTTTATTGAGATCTCCTACAGCAGGCCCTCAGCTAACGGACGTAAGGTCTTCGGAGACCTGGTGCCGTACGGGGAAATATGGAGAACAGGCGCCAATAACGCTACGGTGGTTACCTTCGGAGAAGATGTTATTATTGATGGTAAGACATTGAAAGCAGGAGCTTATTCCCTTTACTCCATACCCGGCGAAACTTCCTGGGAGATCGTTTTTAACAGCAATACCGGGGGCTGGGGCACCGTTAAGCCGCAAACGGATGTACTGAAAGTAAAGACCGCTAAGGTCAGTAAATCCAATTACTATGTAAATACCCTGAGCATCGATGTTAATAATATAACCAATAATTCCTGTGAGATCGTGATCGCCTGGGAGAATACCGTAGCGGTATTACCGGTAAAGGTGGATAATGACAAGCGTATCACTGAGTATTATGAGAACGCTATCAATAAGCCCCGTATTCCTTACCAGCAGGCCGCTCAGTATTACCTGTCCCAGGGCAAGGAGCTGAATAAGGCGCTGGCTTATACCGATAAGGCTATTGAGCAGAACCCATCCGCATTCTGGTTGTACAGCCTGAAAGGAAAGATCTTATTTAAGCAGGGTAATAAGGCGGAAGCGGCAAAAGCCCAGCAGAAAGCTGTGGATATGTCTAAAGGCACACCTTATCATGCAGAGCAGGAAACCTTATTGAAATCTTATAAATAAACCTTGTTTCGCAATATGTATATGATCCAACGTCTCGCGCTTTGTGCTACCATTGCTGTCTTATCAGCCTGCAGCTGTACTGCCCGGACAGGTAATGCAGGGCAGCTTGCAGTTGCCCTGGAAAAAAGTGAACCTTCCATACTTACGGGAGCCGACCAGGTTGATGAAATAGTAAAGATCGTCAGGGGGAAGCGGGTAGCCGTATTGGGGAACCAGACCTCTGTCCTGCGGAATGGTACGCACCTGGTGGATACGCTGCTGGCGGTAAATATACATATTGCGAAAATCTTTACCCCGGAACATGGTTTCAGGGGAACAGCAGATGCGGGGGCTAAAGTGAAGGACGGTAAGGACGTTAAGACAGGTCTGCCTATCATCTCCCTGTATGGTAATAATAAAAAGCCCACTGCGGAGCAATTGCAGGATGTGGATGTGGTGATCTACGATCTGCAGGATGTGGGAGTGCGTTTCTATACGTATATCTCAAGCTTGGAGTATCTCATTGAAGCATGTGCACAGCATCAAAAAGAGCTGGTCATACTGGATCGCCCCAATCCTTTGGGCAATAAGATAGACGGCCCGGTGCTGGATAAGCAGCAAAGGTCTTTCGTGGGGATGCAACCCGTTCCGGTCGTATATGGTATGACACCCGCGGAGTATGCACTGATGATAATAGGAGAAAAGTGGGTGAAGGCGGATGGTCTGAAGCTGCATATCGTGCAGAACAGGCATTATACGCACGACAGCTATTATGAGCTGCCGGTGGCCCCGTCTCCCAATCTTAAAAATATGACGGCTGTATTGCTGTATCCCTCGCTGTGCTTTTTTGAGGGGACGCAGATCAGCCTCGGCAGGGGAACTGCTACACCTTTCCAGGTGTACGGGCACCCGCTGCTGAAAAGTATCAGTACTTATGAATTTACGCCCCAGCCTGTGGAGGGCGCTATGAATCCGCCGCTGAAAGGTAAAATCTGCTATGGCGAGCTGGTTGCCGGTACTGCAGAGCAGGCCAGCGACCTGACCGAAAGCGGTCTGAATCTTTCCTGGCTCCTGAAAGCCTATAAGGCTTACCCTGCTAAAAATGAATTTTTCCTTTCCGGTAATTTCTTTAACCTGCTGGCGGGTAATACGACCCTGAAGCAGCAGATCATTTCCGGGAAAACAGAGGCTGAAATACGCCGGAGCTGGCAAAGCGACCTGGAAGCCTTCAGGGTGATAAGACAAAAATATCTGCTCTATCCTTAAGAGCCGTCGTTAATAAGAAAGAATATGGAGGTTGCGGTGGAATGACAGGTATGGATATAAAAATACAACTATACACTGCATAAGCCGGGTTCTGTGCGCAACATTGCTGTTGCGTGCTGTCATTTATCTTGACATAAGGTCGCCCCTATGTTCTATCTGCCTACCCGCAAGCAACGAGCGAGCAGCTCTTACCTGCTTGCCTATTGGGCATTTCATCGTACAAGGCTTGCCCGCGTACATTATTGCTAATATACACCGTGTGCTCTTACCACACATTTTCACCCTTACCCCGTATGAGGCGGTTATTTTCTGTGGCGCTCTCTGTCAGTATAATATACTGCCCACCTGTTAGGTGGTGTACTGCTCTGTGATGCCCGGACTTTCCTCTATAAATAGCGACAACCTTCGTGTATAGTTGTACTGCAAAGGTACGTTAATTCTTTTACACCTTAGGCGGATTGCTGTCAGGTGTGGTCCTGCTGCGCTGTATGCTTCATTAAAAGGCAGCCGTCACCATAGCTCAGGAACCTGAAATGATTTTGCAGGGCAAAATCATACATGGTTCTCCATTCCGGTCCCAGGAATGCAGCGATCAGCAATAAGAGCGTGCTTTGCGGCTGGTGAAAATTGGTGACAATACCGTTGACGATCTTAAAATCATAGGGCGGGGCGATAATGATCTGCGTTCTGGTAATGAGCCTGGATTGACTGCGGGCCTCCAGGTGGCCGATCACCTGCCGGATAGCGTCCGCAGGTGCGAGCAGGGGATCTTCACATTCGTAGGGCAGCCATTGCGGTACGCTTATCTTCCCGAAATCAGGTATCTTATGATGCCCGATCTGCTGTCCTATCCAGAATAAGGATTCCAGTGTTCTGACGCTGGTAGTGCCTACCGCTATGACGGGGCGTTTGTTTTCCAGCTGATAGAGGAGTTGCCGGAGAAAGTCTATGCTGACTTCAATGAATTCGGGATGCATCTCGTGCCCGGCCATCGTAGCCGACTTGACAGGCTTGAATGTACCCGCGCCTACGTGGAGCGTTACTTTGGTATGCCGGATGTTCCTGCCGGCCAGGGAGGATAGGATAGCGGGTGTAAAGTGCAGGGCCGCGGTAGGTGCGGCGACACTTCCGGCTTCACTGGCAAAAATGGTTTGGTAGGTCTCTGTATCTTTTGCTTCCGGCGCCCTGTTAAGGTAGGGAGGAATAGGTATCTGTCCCGCAAGATGCAGCACTTCAGCAAAGGTCAGGGAGCTGTTCCACCGGAAATGTATCTCGTAGCCGTCAGAGAGCTGCCGGTGTATGGAGGCGGCCAGTTGCAGGCGGTCGTCATTGCTGGCGCAACTGACCGCCTCATCGTTTTTCCATTTGGAGGCGCCGCCCACCAGGCATTTCCAGTACACTTCGCCCTGCTGCTGCATGCCGGTCATAATATCCGGGTATTGTTCTGCCGGTTCCAGGCAGAATATTTCGATCCTGCCTCCCGTGGACTTCCGGAAAAAAAGCCGCGCATTGACCACTTTGGTCTGGTTGAAGACTACCAGGCTGTCTTGTGGCAGGCAGCCGGCAATGTCTTTGTACTGCAGTACCAGGGGTTGTCCGCTGCGCCATACCAGCAACCGGGAGCTGTCTCTTTCGCTTAGAGGGTATCTGGCTATCTTTTCCTGTGGTAAAATATAATCGTAATCTTCTATTTTCAGATATTGAGGGTGTCGCATATAAGGGTTGCCGGGATGATAAGTTGTTTATACGATGGTATTAAAAAAACCACTTCACTGAAAAATGTGAAGTGGTCGAGCTTTACTTACTAACCCATTGTAAGTGTAACAAAGTTCGTATTTTTTGTGAATTTCTGAAAATAAATTTTGAAACTCTTCAAAAAAACTTTTTTATGCAATAATGTCGCTCCTTGTTGATGTTTGGTGACTTTTTGTCATATTTTTTCTTTGAAATCCGGTGGTTTTGGCATAAAACGGGCCGTGGTATCTTATTTGCATTGCTTATTCTGAACATTATTTCGAATTAAACATTAAAAACAGCTAAATATTATGAAAACACAAATGAATGTTTCGCCCAAGATGATCGGTAATTTATTGGATGATGTATTTGGTAACGATGGCCTCCTGATGTCAAGAGGATTCCGGTCCTTTGTCAAAAATCCGCCGGTAAACATCAGCAAATCAAAAGAAGGGTATGTATTGCAGTTGCTGACCCCGGGCATTAATAAGGAATTGGTGCATATTGATGTGGTCAACAATGTGCTGAAAATAAGCTATGAGCATAAGGAAGCTATTGCCGAGGATGTCCAGGTAGTGAAAAATGAGTTCCTTGTGGGATCATTTGAGCGGAGCTTTTCCCTGGACTCCAAAATGGATGTGGAGGGTATCAGCGCAAGGTACGATAATGGTATATTGAGCATTGATATTCCCCTGAAGCAGGAAGAGCAGCCTAAAGAGATCAGGATCAATATCGGCTAATACAGTACAGGCAGGCATTTTTTACAAAATACTTAGATGAAATTTATCTAAGTATTTTTTTCTTTATTAAAGAATAATCTTAAATTTATTCTTTAATTACACAGTAACACTTTTAAAACTTAAAGAAGAAGATGAAAAAAATTTTATCAGCGATTGCATTGACTGCTGCGTTAGGCACACAGGTGAATGCCCAGGTATTCACGCTGGAGTACCAGCACAACTCTGAAGATACAATAGTTACAAACGGCTCTGTCCTTGATGTAAAGCCAACTATAAAATTAAACCTGGAGCCGGGTATAGACAGCTTTACCTATAAATGGCAGTTTACTGAATTTTCTCTGCCGTCTGACTGGGATGCGCAGGGATTATGTGATAATGTTATCTGCCACCCTTATAAGGTGGGCGGTGTTGTAAATGATTATTTTAAAACCCCGTTTGCCGAGTCTCCTGTTTCTGCCTGGACATTGAATGATACCAACGCTTTAACGCCTTCCGACCTGATCTACGTCTGGTTGCAGGTTGAGCCTGGTGATACCAACGGATTTGGTGTATTCAAATATAAGATCATAACGGAAACGGTACATCCCCTGAGCGCGCAGCCTGCCAATCCCCAGGAAGTGGAAGTGGTGCATATTGTACATAAAGATGGCGGGGTATCCGTAAATACCATTACCATTCCTGAAAATGCTATCAGGTTATATCCTAATCCTGCTACCGGTGTTTTAAACGTGGATATAGCCTCTGACCTGAAAGTAACCACCGCGAAAGTTGTGGATATGCAGGGTAAAGTAATACTGACTGCGCCGATGAACGGTAAAAGTATTGACATTCAGCATTTGAACAGCGGGATGTATGCGGTAGATTTTCTGAATGCGGATGGTGTGAAGCTGACCACACGTAAATTCGTTAAGCAATAAGTAATAAGAATATTTATTGAAATGATGAGTGCAAAAGAACCGTATGCAGTTTTCCATACGGTTCTTTTTGATTAACCCCCAACCCTCTGAAAAATATGCTGCAACAACTTGATATATTGACCCGTGCAGTATCTGAAATGGAAGTAGAAACGATCGGCAGCGTACTACCTGATGATCTTTGTATTTCCAACACCCCCAAGCCGGTCATATTACAAAAGCTGGACGAGCTTTTTACTTTTTACAGGCTTTATCAGAACACTGCGCTGGATATCGTACTGCTGAATAAGGAAGCAGACGGTTCCGTTAACCTTGTCCTGGTGGGCAATTACTCCCGGCATTTCCTGCCGCTGCATATCAGAATGCTGTCGCCTGTGGACTTTGATGTGAGCCTCATCGAGGATGAGCTGCTGTACAGTCACCTGGAGACAGACCAGAACAGCAGGATCGAAATAGGCTTCTTTAAAGATGAGTGCAGGGATTTTAACCCAACGGGCAGGTATATCCGGCGGCATACCGAATGCCAGCTATTGCTAAAGGACCTGGAAGGGCTGGAAAACTGTGAGCTGGACCTGAATCTCCTGGAGTGCTGGCTGGATAACGCAACGGAAGTATATGAAAGTATTTCTCCCGAACAGTTGCAATTCCGCAGTTGCTTTTTCCTCTACAAGTACTATAACATATTATGGGAGTTCAAGGAATTGATGGAATTTGAATCTGCTATCGAAGATGCCCTGGAAGCGTATAACGAGATCAATGCCCTGCAACTGTCGGTTTCAGAAGCCGGTGGAGCGAGCCCGGTCAGGGACTGGCTTGCGGAGCAGCGCTGGCTTTACGAGGAGACTGTCAACCTGAAGCGTTACAGGTACCTGCTGGCAGAGCGGAAGCCTTTGGTGAAAATTACCGCCTTTTGTGACCTGTATATCAACACAAAAGACCTGATACGTGTCATAAGCTTTCTTGATCTGTTTGAAATGCACGATCATAGCCTGAGCGACCACCAGTTGAGCTGATGGCTGTATGACGATTGGTTGTTGGTAAAATACGTTGCGCAGGCCAAGGAAATAACTAAAAAAGCAGCGGTTGTCCGTTTGGGGTACAGCCGCTGCTTTTTATATTTAATGACTATCTGCATATCAGCAGCAAGACTGTCAAACAGAAGGTTCAGAGGATGCTGCTAACCGGTATAAAAGATTCCTCATATCCGGTCGGAATGACCTGTACGCTCCAGTTATTTTATATATATGGTCTTACTTGCTTACTTTTAATTTCTGACCTGCCTTCAGCGTCTTGGCCGAAACTTTATTCCAGTCCTGCAACTGCTTTACAGTAACACCATGCTTCTGGGCGATGCCGGTAAGGGTTTCGCCTTTTTTAACGGTATGGAATTTATTGGCAGTGGCTTTGGGTGAGGTAGTTGTGCCGGAACTCTGGCGTGAAGGGGCCTGGCTTGCGGCCGGTTGCGCAGTATTTCTTGCCGGTGTTGTCACATACGGATCTGCTGCCGGTGCGCTGACCGTTTCCTGCATACGGGTCTCATTATAGGAGGAGGTATTGCTCACCTGCTTATCCATATGCCTTTTTAATTTTTCATAAGGTGAAAGGTTGGAATTATCTTCTATCACTTCAGGAGCCCTGGCTGTAGTGGCGGCAGCTACGGGTTGCTGTGCCGGAACGACAGTATTCCTGGCCGGCGCCGGTGCAGCCGGAGCAGGTGCTGTTGTGTTCGCTGCAGATGTGGGTTGCTGCTTGTAAGGGGTTGGTTCCGGTGTGCCTGCCTGGCTGTTCTTTACAACCACATAGGCCTCTTCTGCGGTATTGGCTTTCCGGGCCAGCGGTGTGGTAGCGACAGGTTTGGAAGACGGAATATACACTTCGGGAGCATTCGCCGCTTCTGACTGCAACTGCAGTACGCTGCCGGGCTTGGGCTCCACGCCGTCCACCAGCTTGTTGAACATTTTTAGCTGGGACAACTGCACGCCTGTCCGCTGGCTGATCTGGATGAGACTTTCGCCTTCCTGCACGGTTGTGGTCGGTTCCAGTCCTTTCTTATGCTTCTTGTCCAGGTAAATGAACATATCGGCCTCTAAGGGAGCGTCTGGAAGGTCGTTATTTTCAAGCAGCTTGCTGTAACGGATCTTGTTCTTAATGGCATATTCCAGCAGCATAGTGCCTTTGGGAGCATAAAATCCCCTGATATTATTGAGCTGGCCGGTTGTATAATATTCTATGCTCTTTTCCTGCTGTGCGGTACTTTTACCTGAAGCATATACTGACGCGGTTGCGGGAACTGCTACAGTAGTGGTTTCTTTTGGAGTCTCGCCCGGCATGACCATTTTAATATCCTGTGTATTGGACGCATAGAGGACTTCAGGCTCTTTGGACAGCATAGCGATCTGCGTGTACTGGTTCAGGTTGTATTTTTCTATGGTTTCAATAAGTCTTACGGCATATTGGGGATTGGTGGCATATCCTGCTTTTTTCAGCCCGTGGGACCAGCTTTTATAATCATCCACGCTGTAAGTGAACAGGGTGCTGTACCGGGGATTCTTATACAGGAAATCAGAATGGTCCTTATAGGAAGTGATATCATCTCCGTACTTCCGGAAGCATTCGTCTTTCCTGTCATCGGTATAGGTATAGGTTTCACCGGTCCAGGTGGCCTTGCATTTGATGCCGAAGTGGTTGTTTGCGTTCTGGCAGAGCTCGCTGGTGCCTGCGGCTGTTTCATGGATGCCCTGGGCGAGCTTGATGGCCGCAGGTATGCCTGTCCTTTTTTGTTCCAGGATGGCCAGGTCCTTATACTTATCTATGTAAGCCTGCACTCTGGCATCGTTCTGGGCCAGGGCTGAAAAGGAAACGGAAATGAAAACAGGTAATAACAGACGTTTGGTAAATTTCATAATCTAATATTTTTATCGGGTTTTCCTTACAAGTGTGATGCCGTCCCTTATGGGGAGCAATACGTGGAAGACATCCGGCAGTTGCTGTAAGTACTGGTTGAAATCGTGAATTTTTATGGCATTCCTGTCGGAAGTGGCTTCGTCGAAAACTTCTCCGTGGAACAGGGTGTTGTCAATGATAATGGTGCTGTCTGCGGGCATCATCTCCAGGAGCAGATCCAGGTAATGCTTATAGTTGCCTTTGTCCGCATCAATAAAGGCAAGGTCAAAGGGTACAGGCCGGAGCGTAGGGAGGATATCAAGCGCTTTGCCGGTATGCTGTATTATTTTCCCGGCAAGTCCTGCTTCTTTCCAGTGTGAGTCCCTTACATCCTGTAAGGTGCTGTCGGTATCAATGGTATGTACGTGCCCGCCGTCCTGCAGACCTGCCGCCAGCGCAATGGTGGCATAGCCCGTATAGGTACCCAGCTCCAGGACATTTCGGGGCCGGACCATCAGGCTGATCATTTTCAGGAAATTACCCTGGAGATGCCCTGATAGCATCCCGGCGCCTCTGACGTTTGCAACGGTATAAGCATTCAAAGCGGCCGATACGGCATCTTCGGGGCTGCTGAAATTCTCTGCATACCGGTTGGCCGGTACGGAGGTAATCGTTTTGTCCATTAGATTTTTACCTTATACAGCTTACAAATTTAAGTTATATAGTCTTAATATCTCCAATTAAAAGGTTAAAACTTATGTTGTTCTAGAAATTTAAAACCTTCATTCTTACTGTTTCTACGCGGGTAGCGGTTACCAGGAGTATTTCAAACTCCAGGTTATTGATGATGATACGCTCCCTGATATTGGGAATGGTGGTATGGTTATGTACGATATATCCCGAGAGTGTCTGTGAATGGCCTGTGGGAATATTCAGGTTGTATTTTTTGTTGAGGTAATTGATCTCCAGGCGGCCGGAAAAGATAAATTCATTATCGCTGATAATGCGCTCCGTATAGATGGCCAGGTCATTCTCATCCTTGATATTGCCAAACACCTCTTCCATAATGTCTTCTATGGTAGTGAACCCGTAGGTGCCGCCGAACTCGTCCACCACCCAGGCTATGGATTTCCGCTCTTTGGAGAACCTGTTCATAAGGTCCAGCGCGTTCATCGTTTCCGGTACCACGGGTATCTCTATGAGTATCTCCCGGATAGATGCGGGTCTTTTGTTCAGGTCTATCTGGTGGGTATATCCTACGATGTTGTCCAGGGTATTTTCATAAATGATGATGCGCGCCTGCTTGGTCTGGATGAACTTATCCTTCAGCATCTGTATCGGGGCATTCACATCTATGGCTATGATCTCATTACGCGGCGTGACGCAGTTCCTTATCTTGAGGTTGCTGAGCGTAAGCGCCTTATTGAACAGCTCTTTGTTCTTGTTCTCAAAATCATAATGCCCCTGTATGTTATGATAGACGAACTCTTCGATATTGACCTTTTCAAACACCTTGTTGGGCTCCTTGATCCTAACATTGAACAGGTATTTCAGGATAAACCGGGCTACGCTGATGAAGATGGCGTTGATAGGGCTGATAATATCGGCCAGCATATTCAGGAAGATGCTCCAGCCTGTCAGCTTGTCTTCAGGGTTATATTCAAATATCTTTTTGGATAAAAATCCGGATGTCAGAATGATCAGGATGGAGGCGATCAGGATATCTATGGCCATGCCCAGGTAGGGATTGGACTCAAAGATGGAGGTGTACCGGGCAGGAAGCAGGCTGTACACGATGGTTGTCTTGCTGATCATAAAGCAGGTGATGACCAGCAATATATAGAATACAACGATGGTCGTGCTCCAGAAACGTTCGGGCTTATCAAAAAAGCCGGCTACGGCTTTACCGCTGTTGGTTCCTTTTTTACGCTTCAGCTCTATGCTGAGTTTATTGGATGACAGGTAGGCGTATTCAAATCCTGTTATCAAAAGAATGGCGAGAAGACTTAATAAAATTAAAACAATAGTTGTAATCATATTAAAGGGTATAGTATGGTTGTTCACAAATATATAGCAATAAAGTCAATAAAACGAGTATATATTAGTATAAAACCTATACTTATTTCTCCCAGTTCAGTTTTTGATTTATTTAGCAGCGCGGTTCCCGGGAATTTCCGGCTCAAATTTATTTGCCCGGGCGCATCACGGTATATAACGACTACCATGCAGATGCCATAATAGAAAAACTGTGGCAGCGCAGGACTTAACCACAGTTCAATAAGGATATTTATTTGGGGATTGCTCCATTCCGCTGTGCAGTAGAGATAAAAGTAACGCTCCCGTGCATTACGAACGCAGTCCGTCTGTTTGTTGCCAGTAGCCGGCAGTCAGGGCAGGTACAGCCTGGGGTCCAGTTATTTTTTCATTTTGGACAAAGCCTTCTTCAGGTGTTTCCTTAAGGTGCCCTTTTCACGCATGGCTTTGAACTTTTTGGTAGTGGCGTCTTCTTCGGGCAGCAGCGCTTTATTGCTTTCCATGAAGTCCAGTACGGTCAGTACGGCATATTCGTTAGCTGCCAGATGATCCTTGTAATCTTTATGGACGATGGCATATTTTGCCCAGGCGCCCATAAATAATATCAGCAGGTCCGGGTGGGATATTTCAAACGGCAGGTTGTCCGGAGAGATCGAAATCAGCAGATCCGGGCTGCCTGCTGTCCATTGCAAAAGGAACTCATAGACATTGCGTCTTATGTTGCGTCCCTCCGAAATGGGAGTATTGATGATCCAATCCACGCACCTGACAACATCATTGTTATAGGCGGCATAATCTTCGGCTTTCTCCAGGCTGTATTGTTCCGGCACTAACTGGGCCTGCGCATAAAGCCCCTGTGCGGAAAAGCTGCTAAGCGCCAGCGCGAATATTAACTTCTTTACCATTAATGAAATATAATTTTGTATAAATGCTAAAGATATGTAAATTTTTGCCAGACCCCTGCCGTTTTACCGGTAAAATTTCCAGGGAAGATGCGTGCCGATCAGTTTTGTTTTCGTAAATACTTTGTCAGGATCACAATCGTTTGCCCTTCTATCTTGCCTTCTATCTGTTCGGTATTGCCGGGTACCAGCCGGATATTTTTTACCACGGTGCCTATGGCGGCCTTTAAGCTGCTGCCCTTTACGTCCAGGGTCTTGGTCAGCACCACGCTGTCCCCGTTATTCAGGACGGCGCCGTTGCTGTCTTTATGAAGGTCCACTGCGGCATCTCCCTCATGATCTCCCGTTGCTTTCGCCCAGGCCAGGGTTTCCTCATCAAAATACATCATATCTATCTGTTCCGCTGCCCAGCTTTCATCGCGCAACCTGTTCAGCATTCTCCAGGCAACCACCTGCACCGGTACCACCTCGCTCCACATGGCTGTCGTCAGGCAGGTCCAGTGTGCGGGATCAAGGGCTTCCTTCTTTTCCACCTGGGCGAGGCACTTATCGCAGATGTAGATCTCCCTGCCGGTGACGTTGCTTGCAGCCGGTGGTACGTCATATACGTTCAGATGTCCTGCGGCATTACACAGTTCGCATTGATTATTGCTCCTGGATTTTAATAAATCTTCTGTTCTCATGATATTGTTCCTTTTTAACGGGAGGCAAAGCTACGATTAATCTTACGTATAGCAGCGGTTAAATCCGTAAACAGGCCGGCAGCAGGATCCGGGGCGGTCGCTTAATTTGATGATGTTGTATTTATACCTTTATTTTGTGCCCGTAAACAATTGAAATCAGCAAATATGGAGCCTGAAGTGATGAGGTTGGCCAAAAGGATGTCGGTACTGGGGTTGTGCTCCCGGCGGGAAGCGGATGATTATATCCTGAAAGGCTGGGTGACAGTCAACGGTGAAGTGATCAGGGAGAAAGGGCATAAGGTGACGGAGACGGATGTGATACAACTGTCTGATAAGGCCAGGCATGCCCAGAACAACAGGGTAACGGTCATATTAAATAAGCCGGTAGGATATGTAAGTGCGCAGGCGGAGAAGGGCTATAAGCCCGCTTCGGTGCTTTTCCATCCGAAAAACCGTTGGGAAGGGGATACAAGCGGGATCGCATATGACCCGCGGCAGCATGAGGGACTGGCGCCGGCCGGCCGGCTCGATATAGATTCGCAGGGTATTCTTATACTGACGCAGAATGGTGCCGTAGCCAAGCAACTGATCGGGGAGCATTCCGAAATAGAGAAAGAGTACCTGGTGCGGGTGACCGGTACGCTCATCCCTAATGGGCTGGAGTTGCTGAACCACGGCCTGAAACTGGACGGCAAGGAGCTATTACCCGCTAAAGTGGTATGGCAGAATGCCGACCAGCTGAAATTCATTCTCCGGGAAGGCAAGAAAAGGCAGATACGCAGGATGTGCGAGCAGGTAGGCCTGAAGGTTATCGGGCTGAAGCGTATCCGGATCGGTAAGGTGCGCCTGGGAGCGATGCCGCCGGGAAAGTGGCGCTACCTGGGCGATAAGGAAGCGTTCTGATACCTGCACCGTTTGCAACGGTTCTTCTAATGGCCGGCAATTTATGCTTCAAAAGTGCTGCGAATACAGTAGTTTTGCGGAAAATTATTCAATTATGGGGATCGCGGACCTGCTGCAGCAGCGTAAAAAAGAAAAAGCGGAACGGACATTAAAGGAAGGGCTGGCATTCCTGGAACGGAACGGCCGGCGCCCGGAGGTACAGGTCATGCCGAGTGGCCTGCAATACGAGGTGCTGTTCCTGGCGGAAAGCGACCGTAAGCCTGCGGCCGACAGTCACGTTACCTGCCACTATGAAGGTACGCTGATAAACGGCAAGGTCTTTGACAGCAGCAAAAAGAGAGGCATTCCTGCCACATTCCCCCTCAATAAAGTGATCGCCGGCTGGACGGAAGGGCTGCAGTATATGCCGCTTGGCAGCACCTTCAGGTTTTACATCCCTTCTCATCTGGCTTACGGAGACAGGCAGGTTGGCAGCGATATTGCGCCTAACAGTACCCTGGTATTCGAAGTGGAATTGCTGGCTATTCAATAGATACGCTGATGGTAAACAAAGAATTAGGTACGGTAATCTTTATTATTCTTGTGCTTGCGCATGTGGCAAGCATCATATATGGCTTTGTAAAAATGATCCCCAGTAAGAAAGTGCCTCTGGGAGCAAAGATCATTTTCGGCATTATGTTTTTTGGTGTCCCTTTTATAGGGCCTATGGCCTTTGTGATCATAGAAAAAAACTGGGATACCCTGATGCAGCGCCCGGATGAAATGAATTCCGGGACAGGCAGGTAAGGAGCCTTGCCGCTTACGTATTAAATTTATCAGATGATCCATTTTCACAAATTTGTTTTAGACAACGGCTTGCGTGTCATTGTGCACGAAGACAACAGCTCTCCTATGGTAGCGGTCAACGTACTGTATGATGTGGGTGCAAGAGATGAGCAGGAGGACAAGACCGGCTTTGCGCATTTGTTTGAGCATCTTATGTTCAGCGGCTCGATGCATATTCCCAATTATGATATGCCGCTGCAGATGGCGGGAGGCGAGAACAATGCCTATACCACCAACGATATTACCAATTATTACCTGCAGTTGCCAAAGGAGAATCTTGAGACGGCCCTGTGGCTGGAAAGCGACCGGATGCTGTCGCTGGCCTTTAATGAGCAGGGACTGGAGGTGCAGCGCAAGGTGGTTATGGAAGAATTCAAGGAGCATTATATAAATAAGCCCTACGGCGATGTATGGCAGCATATACGCGAAATGGCCTATACTACCCATCCCTATAAATGGATGACCATAGGCCGTAAGCTGGAGCACATCGAGCAGGCTACGCTGGAAGATGTGAAGGCTTTCTTTAAAAAGCATTACAATCCCCTGAATGCCGTTTTGTGCGTTGCCGGCAATGTAACGGCGGAAGAGGCGAGGGCAGCAGTAGAAAAATGGTTCGGTAATATACCTCCGGGTGAGAAGTATGAAAGGAACCTGCCGCAGGAGCCGCTCCAGACGGAAAAGCGCACGAAGACCGTTTATGCTCCCGTCCCCGTGGATGCTTTTTACAAGGTCTGGCATATTGCGCCGCGCCTGCAGAGCGGCTATTATATAGCGGATATCCTTTCCGAAGTGCTGGGTGGAGGTAATTCATCCCGCTTATACGAGATATTGATCAAGGAGCAGCAGTTGTTCAGCGATATTTCCTGCTATCATACCGGCAGCCTGGACGCTGGTCTTCTGGTGATCGCCGGCCGTTTATCCAAAGGTGTCAGTATGGAGGCTGCGGAAGCAGCAGTGGATACTATCATAAATGATATTATCGTGCAGGGTATTACGCCCGATGAGCTGGAGAAGGCCATCAACAAGGTGGAGGCTATGATCGTCTTTGAAGATGTGAATCTCTTGTCGCGTGCCAATAACCTGGCATTTTATGAGCTGCTGGGTGATGCTGCGATGATGAATACGGAAATGGAAAATTATGACGGCATCTCACTGGAGGATGTAAAGGCATATGCGGCCCGGACACTGGTCGATACCAATAGCAGTGTCCTGTACTATTACGCAGACGGCAAAACGGCGATCGCGGAAGAAGACGAAGACGAAGAAGATGATGATGAGTAGGGCAGCAGGACCCATTGCCGTCAGGTAAATGGCCTGAAGTGACAGCCCCGGTTTGTTTCCGTGTTGTACATACGGATGCAAGCCGGATTTTTTTTGTCAGATGACGCGCTGCGTACAGTCCGGAGGAAATGAACCGCAATGAAGCTGCAGACGCCTGTCAATCGTTATTTTTTGTAAAATTAGGAGTGATAATTTGGGGTTATTCTGCTAAAATAATAACTTTATAGCTTATACCGTTTGGTAATTTGGTAATAAACTTAGTGATCCGACTAGATGAAGAATATAAAATATATTGCCATATTTTCCCTGATTACCCTGTTCAGCGTGTATGTTGCCGCCCAGCAACCTACAAAGGCTGACCTGGAAAAGCGCAGGAATAACCTGCTAAAGGAAATAGAGCAGACCCAGAAGCAGCTTGAAGAGACCAAGCAGAACAAAAATGCCACGCTTTCGGACCTGAAGGCATTACAGGCTAAACTGCAGGCCAGAACACAGCTTATCAATAATATTAACTCCGAAATTTCCGGTCTTGAGCATACTATCCGTTCCTCTGCACGTGATATTGAGGACCTGAACAGTAAACTGCAGTCGCAGCAACGCTCTTATGCGGCATCTGTCAGGTACGCCTATAAGAGCCGTGAGAGCGAGAACCTGGTGGCCTTCCTTTTCGGCGCGTCTGATTTCAATGATGCCCTGAGGCGCATACAGTACCTTAAGCGCTACAATGATTTCAGGAAAGCGGAAGGGGATAAAATTCAGCGTACGCAAGTCACGCTCAATACAAAGATAGGACAGTTGAACAGCCAGAAAAATGAAAAGAGCAGCCTCCTGGCAGAAGAAAAAGAGCAAACCCAAGAGCTGCTGGCAGAAAAGGCTGAAACCGATAAGGTGGTGCTGGCCTTAAAGGGCAAAGAGAAAGAGCTGCTGGACAGGATCAGGAAAGACCAGGCCGCTTCGGCCAAGCTGGAAAGCAGCATTAAGGAGATGATCCGTAAGGAGATCGCGCTGGCTAAGAAAAAGGCGGAGGAAGAAGCGCGTAAGAAAGCGGAGCAGGAAGCCCTGGCCAAAAAGAAAGCGGAAGAAGAGGCCCGTCGTAGGCAGGAAGTAGCTGCCGCGGGCTCCAGGAGCAATGATGTGACGCTGAGGACAGGGTCTGAAATGAGAGGCGAGACACCTTCCGGCTCTGCAGCCCCGGCAACGAGCAAGCCGGCTCAGGGCGGCAGCGGTGCGACAGCATCCAATACCGCTACGCCCAAAGCGACTGCCGCTACGCAGCAGCCGTCAGGAAGCAATGCGAATCCCCGCGCTATGGGCGCATCCTCGCCCGGTACGCCCAAGGTGAGTGAAAGCTATAAGATGAACCTTACCCCGGAAGTGCAGAACCTTTCCAACAGCTTCAGCGCCAACCAGGGAAGGCTGCCCTGGCCTGTGGAAAAAGGATATATCTCCTCGCAGTACGGTACGCAGCAGCATCCCCTCTATTCCAGCATTACCATAGACAACCTGGGTATAGATATTACCACAGGAGCGGGCGCCGCCGCCCGGAGCGTCTTTGAAGGTACGGTGACCAAAGTCAGCAATATTGACGGCTTTATCGTTATGGTAAGCCACGGAGAATATTTTACCATTTACAGCGGACTGGCCAATGTGAGCGTCAGGCAGGGCGATAAGGTGACTGCCAAGCAGACCCTGGGCACCGTCGGGAAAAATGAAGATGGTGTAAGCGTGCTGAACTTCCAGGTGTGGAAGATCACAGGCAATAACTTTTCTACCGTTAACCCGGCAAGCTGGATCGCGCGGTAGCGCCGGATAGCTGAATATAAGAATATCCCGGACGGACCAGTTCCGCCCGGGATATTTTATGGCCGGTGTCCGCGGTGTAGCGGGTCTGCCTTCCGGAATATTATCCTCATTTTGACAGGCCGGCGCTTTCTGTTACATCACTTTTATTGTAACTTTGTATTTATGTTCAATTACCTGTCAGAGTTAAACGAAAAACAGAAGGAGGCCGTCCTGCACAGGGACGGGCCGCTGATCATTATTGCAGGAGCAGGCAGCGGTAAAACAAAGGTGCTTACTACCCGTATAGCTCACCTCATGAAGCAGGGCGTAGACCCTTTCAGGATACTCGCGCTGACCTTCACGAACAAAGCGGCGGCAGAGATGAAGGAGCGTATAGACAAGATATTGGGCAATAATGAAGCCCGCAACCTGTATATCGGTACGTTTCACTCCGTATTTGCCAGGATATTGAGGATAGAGGCTGAGAAGTTAGGCTATCCCAGCAATTTTACCATCTATGACAGTGACGACAGCCGATCGGTCATCAAATCACTGGTGCAAAATAATAATCTGGATGATAAGCTGTATAAGCCCAACCTGGTGCAAAGCCGTATCTCGGCTGCCAAAAACAGCCTGATAACGCCCTATGATTACCTGAATGACAAGCATATCCAGATGGAGGACGCAAGGGCCAACAGGCCTTACCTGGGTCAGTTGTATGCCTCCTATGTAGAGAAGTGCTTCCGGAATGGTGCCATGGATTTTGATGACCTGCTGGTGAAGATGTATGAGCTTCTGACCAGGCATCCTGATGTATTGTCCAAATATCAGCACCGCTTTCAGTATGTGCTCATAGATGAGTACCAGGATACGAATATGGCGCAATATAAAATTGTGAAGCTCTTGTCTGCCATGCATGAAAATATATGTGTGGTGGGGGATGACGCGCAAAGCATCTATTCCTTCCGGGGCGCTACCATAGAAAATATTCTCCGCTTCCAGGATGATTATCCTGATGCCCAGATGGTAAAGCTGGAGCAGAATTACCGCTGCACCCAGAATATCATAGGGGTGGCCAACGCGGTGATCAATAATAATAAGAAGCAGATCCCCAAGGATCTCTGGACCGGCAATGATACCGGTGAAAAGATCAAGCTGGTGAGAACGCTGACCGATAATGATGAGGGGCGCTATATCGCTGATGCCATACAGGAGCAGAAGCTGCGTAACCATTACCAGAATAAGGATTTTGCCATCCTGTACCGTACCAACGCGCAGTCCCGCTCTTTCGAGGAATCACTGAGGCGGCTGAATATCCCTTACCGCATATTCGGGGGCTTATCATTCTACCAGCGGAAGGAGATCAGGGATTACGTGGCATACCTGCGTTTCGTGGTCAACCCGAATGATGAGGAAGCCTTTAAAAGGATCATCAATTTCCCGGCAAGGGGCATTGGCAAAACTTCGCTGGATAAGATCCTTACGCTGGCCAACCAGTCAGAGCACAGCCTGTGGACCATCGTCCAGAACCCTGCAGCGGCGGGTATCGGCGGAGCAGCGAGGGCGGCCATCGAGCAATTCGTGGTGATGATGCAATATATGCAGTCCATGCTGGCGTCCAGGAATGCCTATGAGATCGCGTTCGAGATCGGTAAAAGAAGCCAGCTGGTAGCAGAATTCTATAATGATAAGTCCGTGGAAGGGCAGGCAAGATATGAGAACGTCCAGGCATTGCTCAACTCTATCAAGGAGTACACCGAGACACCCAATGAGGACGGCGAGCTGGAAGCCAACAAGTCGCTGGGCGCTTATCTGCAGCAGATCACCCTGCTGACAGACGCCGATAATGATAATGATGGGAACCAGGACGTGGTAAAGCTGATGACCATACACGCGGCAAAAGGGCTGGAGTTCCCATGTGTTTTTGCCGTGGGGCTGGAAGAGAATATTTTCCCGTCGGCTATGAGCGTCTATGACCGGGAAGGGCTGGAAGAGGAGCGCAGGCTGTTTTACGTGGTCATTACAAGGGCCAAGGAGAAGCTGTGGGTGAGCTTTGCGCATAACCGGTACCGGTTTGGTAATCTTGTGTCCAATGAGCCGAGCCGGTTTATTGAGGAGATACCGGAAACCTACCTGGATAAGTCGTTTGCAGGTGTGGCGGGCGCCAGGGGCAGCCTTAATAACTGGAGCGATACCGGTTCCAGGCAGAGCTTTAACCGCAGCACCGCGGGTCCGGGGGGCAGGAGCGGCTTCAGCCGGAGCGCCGGAGCGCCGGAAGAAAAGAAAAATACGACCTTCAGCAGGGGAGTCGCACCTGCGGCGGGCAGCGGCTATGTGCACCGTCCCACGGCGACGTTCAGGCCGGCCAGCCCGGAGAGCCTGGCTGAAGGTATGAAAGTGGAGCATCAGAAGTTCGGCTTCGGTACCATTTCCAGAATAGACGGCGGCCAGAGCAACAGGATGGCCACCATACATTTTGATAATGTGGGAGAGAAGAAGATCATGCTGCAATATGCCAAATTATCCATCATTCAATAATTACTTTATAAAATATGTCAGTAAATACAGGGGCGCAGGAGCCTATAGCCAGAAGAAATCCTAATGTGAAAAAATATGATAACGGCATTGTCGGTCTGCTATCAGGTCTTGCTGTTATCGTACTCGGCATTATCATCATTAAATTCCTGAGACACGGGACTTATTCCTTCGGAGACTACCTGAAGTTCTTCTATACCTTCGAAAACCCCTTCCTGCTGTCCGAAGCGTCCAAAATATTATCGCTGGCGCTGTTCGGGCTGCTGGCGCCTTTTTACTTCTTCCTGAACAGGAAATGCTATATGGCTGCAAGAGGGGTGCTGATCGCAGCTATGATCGCGGCCGCCTTTATTATTATGTACAAATTTGTCTGGTAATTTTGTTGAAAAAATTTGGCAGTTTGATAAATACGATGTAAGTTTGCACACCGAAAAAAGGTACGAAGTTCATAGCAGGAAGAGCGATCATAGTTCAATGGTGTAAAGGTAACACAACTGATTTTGGTTCAGTTATTCTTGGTTCGAATCCAGGTTGAACTACTATTTTTTTTCTGCTGACTTTAAAGTTCAATGGTGTAAAGGTAGCACAACTGATTTTGGTTCAGTTAGTCTTGGTTCGAATCCAGGTTGAACTACTTTAAGGGACAAGCTTAGAATTTTCTAATCTTGTCCCTTTTTTTATTTAGTCTCTGGCGACACTTCAAAGGATAGAATGCCGGAAGGTCATAATCCTATCCTGTATCGTCTTAAACTGGGTTTATAAGGATTTCAAATCAATTCCTCATTCACTTTGATGTACCAGGTTCTCATATTTATTTTCAAAATCGCCCAGGGCTTTATTCATCTCAACTTCTCTTTCCTTGATCAACCGGAATATTGGTAACAGGACATTTTTTGCTCTTTCGAACTTATTCCCTTCATTGTCGGAAAAGATCCGGATAGATGCCGGAATTTCATTTTGATATGATTGATGGAATGTCTGGATGTATGACAGAGCTTTTTGTTTTAAGTTGATCCCGTTATCAAATTCTGTCAGGTTTTCAACTATTTTTTGCTCTTGAATGCATACTGTTCTCGACTGTTCAAGGAGATCGGATAATTCCTGAATGTCAATTTTTGCATTGTCGTCTTCTTTCAATGCTATGAGTGCCGTTGTCAGTTTATCGATCAGCTTTTGCTGGATTGGCTTGTATTGCTCTAATTGATTATTGATTGTGTTGTAAAACTCAAATGCCTGTTTTGGGTCGGTTTGGGACCGGGCGCAGGAAAGCAGGGAAAAGAAAAGTAAGGTAATGAACAATATGGAGTTTTTCATTTTAAATGTGTGTGTTTATGTGAAATTGCTCGAGGCAGTCTAATCAATGCAATTTAATCACTTATAACCGGTCTGCAAAACAAGCTGCAGGGACAGGCTGTTCATGGGCATGACGGTCAAAGGCATACTGAACGTGGTAATGACCGAAGCTATCATCCCCGTTACTGCCTCCGGGCGCGATCCTATAGCAGGTGTATGAGATTCCTCACATCTGTTCGGAATGACCTGTACGCTCAATACTTGTGTTGGTGCTCACTCAGTACCCGTATTTTTCTTTTACCCCGTTGTTGGTGTTCTTCACCAACAACCTTACAGGTTTCACCCCGCCACCTTAACGGAATACCATAAACTGACTGTTTCTGTATAAGTAATAAAACCGAAAGTGCAGCCTGCAGAAGATAAGCTGCAAGTATAAGAGATGCCTCACATCTGTTCGGAATGACCTGTACGCTCAATACTTGTGTTGGTGTTCACTCAGTACCCGTATTTTTCTTTCCAGCAGGCCCTCAGGTAAGCCCGCATCTTGTCCTCTGGGGCATTGGTCCCGGGATCATAGAGCTTGACGCCTTTCAATCCTTCTGGCATGAATTCCATAGGGACAAAGTTGTTCTCATAACTGTGGGCATATTTGTAATTTTTCCCGTAGTCCAGGTCTTTCATTAGGCCGGTCGGCGCATTCCGTATTTCCAGCGGAACAGGCAGGTCGCCGGTCTTCTTAACAACGGACTGCGCCGTATTGATCGCTTCGTAGGCTGCATTGCTTTTAGGGCTGGAGGCTAGGTAAGTAGCACACTGGCTCAGGATGATACGGCTTTCAGGCCACCCGATAAGCTGCACGGCCTGGAAGGTGGTAGTGGCCAACAGGAGGGCGTTAGGGTTGGCATTCCCTATGTCTTCGCTGGCCAGTATCACCATTCTCCTGGCTATGAATTTAGGATCTTCACCGCCGGCTATCATCCTGGCCAGGTAGTAAACGGCTGCATTCGGGTCACTGCCGCGGATGGATTTAATAAAGGCGGAGATGATATCATAATGGAGCTCCCCGTTTTTATCGTACTGGGAAATGTTCTGGATGACGATCTTTTTGACAAGATCATTCGTTATCACGATGTCTTTTTTGGAGGTTGTATTAAAGATCAGCTCAAGCAGGTTAAGTATCTTTCTGCCGTCACCGCCGCTGTATTGCAGCAGGTTGTCCCATTCCTCCACGGTGATCTTCTTTTGCTGCAGGATCTCGTCTTTGGCGATGGCCTGCTGCACCAACAGCATCAGCTCTGCTTTGCTGAACTGCTCCAATACATATATCTGGCATCTGCTCAGCAAGGCATTGATGACCTCGAACGACGGGTTTTCCGTGGTGGCGCCTATCAATACGATATACCCTTTTTCTATGGCTCCCAGGAGGCTGTCCTGCTGTGCTTTGTTGAAGCGATGTATCTCATCTATAAAGAGCAGTATCTGGCCCTGCTTTTTAGCGATTTCGATCACGCTCCTGACCTCTTTTACACCGCTTTCTATAGCCGAAAGGCTGTAAAAGGGCAGGTCGGCTTCGCTGGCAATGATCTGCGCCAGGGTGGTTTTGCCCACTCCCGGAGGTCCCCAGAATATAATAGATTGATTTTGTTTGTTTTTGATCAATTTATATAAAGGAGCGTCTTTCCCTGTTATATGTTTCTGCCCCACATAGTCAGTCAGTGTTTTGGGACGCATTCTTTCAGCTAAAGGCGTTTGCAGGCTGGGCATTTGTTCTGTTATTTATTCCCTGTGAAATTACGGGTATTTATTAAAACTGAAAAACTATATTTTTTAGTTTAATTATTATTATTTAAATAATTGTTTGTTACTTATTTATATAGTTTTATTTGTTTATTTTCCGGATGTTCTCCTGCACCCGGAACGGGCAGGAACTGCCCCCGGTGTCCCGGAACCTTTGCCGGGTACATTGCCGGACAGAGCGCGGATGTAACGGAATTCTTTTTATCTTTATCCTTCAAACGAATTTATGGATATTATATTTGCTACAAATAACCTTAATAAAGTAAAAGAGATACAATCATTTGTAAGTAATAATCTTAACTTTATAACATTGGAGGAAGCCGGTATTACGGAGGCTATCGAAGAGCCTTATGAAACATTCCGGGAGAATGCCTGGGCCAAGGCGAGCTATGTTTATCAAAAGACGGGAAAGGCCTGCTTTGCCGAGGACAGTGGCATCGTGGTACCGGCGCTGGGTGGTGCGCCCGGAGTTCTGAGCGCCCGGTATGCAGGTGCACATGGTGATGATAAGGCCAATAATGCCAAATTATTATCCGAACTTAAGAATATAACGGACAGATATGCTTATTATAAGGCTGTTATATGTCTTGTATTGAACAAAGATGAAGTATACTACTTTGAAGGGGAATGCCGGGGTTCGATAGCTGAGGGGGAAGCCGGAACAGGGGGCTTCGGGTATGATCCGCTGTTCATCCCGGAAGGGTATGACAGGACCTTTGGTGAGCTGGGTATGGAGGTAAAGAAGCAGGTCAGCCACAGATCGGCTGCTGTCCGTAAACTGGTTGAATTTTTAAGTACAATTCAATGATAATCAGTATTGTATTTTTGTATTAATTAGTGCAATATATTAAAAAAACAAGCCCCGCCTGCATTACAGCTACGGGGCTTGTTTTTAATATTCTGGTTGTCAGTTGATTATATGCCTAATTGTGCACTTAATTCCATCATTTTATCTATAGATCTTTTGGCCTGCAGTCTCAGGGTTTCATCCATCAGGATTTCAGGCGTTTCATATTTCATGCACAGGTATAATTTCTCCAGCGTATTCAGCTTCATATGGGGGCAATCGTTACAGGCGCAGTTATTTTCGGGCGGCGCCGGTATGAGGGTTTTGCCGGGGGCATTTTTTTGCATCTGGTGCAGGATGCCCGTTTCGGTCGCGACAATGAATTTCTGTGCCGGGTCGGTCTCTACAAATTTAAGGATCTGGGTAGTGGAGCCCACGAAGTCTGCGATCTTTAAGAGCGGCTCCTCGCATTCGGGGTGTGCCACCAGCTTGGCATCGGGATGTGATTCCTTTAGTTTAATTATCTTCTCTAATGAAAAGATCTCGTGTACCATACAGGCACCATCCCAAAGTACCATGTTACGTCCTGTCACTTTATTGATATAAGCGCCCAGGTTCTTGTCCGGCGCAAAGATGATCTTCTGGTCGGCAGGCAGGCTGTCCACTATCAGCTTAGCATTGGAGGAGGTGCAGATGATATCGCTCAGGGCTTTGATGCCGGCGCTGCAGTTCACATAGGAAATGACGATATGGCCGGGATGCTGCTTTTTGAATTCGGCAAAAACCGGCGGCGGGCAACTGTCGCTGAGCGAGCAGCCGGCATTGAGGTCGGGCAGCAATACTTTTTTGGTCGGGTTCAGGATCTTTGCGGTCTCAGCCATAAAGTGCACGCCTGCGAATACGATGATATCCGCATCGGTCTTTTCGGCATACTGGGCCAGCCCCAGGCTGTCGCCGATATAGTCCGCCACATCCTGTATGTCGGGTTCCTGGTAATAGTGAGCCAGGACCACTGCATTCTTTTCTTTCTTGAGTCGTTCAATTTCATCGAACAGGTCCAGCGTGGGGTCGATAGGGACATCCAGGAAGCCGCGCCTGCCGACCTGGCTGAGCTTTTCGTCAAAATCTATGGGAGTGGGAGTGTTCGTCATCTGAAGTAATGTTTGTTTTGTTTTTACGTAGTTAGACTATGTTTTACAATGATAGTTTAGTGTATGTAGCTGCAAAGTTGCCGGGTTTTTGGCAATATTGCATCCCGGGGAGCAGGATTTTTGGTAAATTAATACAGGGCCGGCGGAAACTGCCGTACATAGCAGTTCATTGGGGCCTGTTTGCGGACTTTTATGTTAAGGAATGGTAAAATATATGACATTCCGGATTGAAACTTGTTTTATAATTGAATGATTATCATAACTTTGCTAAAAATAAATCTTTTTCTAATAAAAAACATTGAAAAATATTTGTTTATATATAAAGAAGGTGTACCTTTGCAGTCCAAATTTTAATTAAAAGGAAGTTTTTTGATATGTCACAGCGTATTCGCATTAAGCTTAAGTCTTACGACCACACTTTGGTAGATAAATCTGCCGACAAAATAGTAAAGACAGTTCGCAGCACCGGTGCAGTGGTAACGGGTCCTATTCCTTTGCCTACTGAGAAGAAGATCTTTACGGTTTTACGTTCTCCGCACGTAAATAAGAAAGCCCGCGAGCAGTTCCAATTATGTACGCACAAGCGTTTATTGGATATTTACACCTCTTCGGCACGTACAGTAGATGCCTTGTCCAAACTGGATCTACCCAGCGGTGTGGAGGTTGAGATCAAAGCTTAACAGCAAAAGAATAATAAATTATTAAAAGCGAATCGCATTTGTTCTTTTAAATTATAGAAACAAATAGCTAATCCCTAGGTTTTAAAAGCAACCCGAGGGCGCTTGGCTAAAGGGTACAGGTTGCATCTTGTATTTCCATTAGGCCGTTTTTTAATTAAACATTATTTATTTAAAAGCGATTAGTCATCAGCATTAATTGCATAACAACAAAATAGTATGAAAGGTATTATTGGCAAAAAAATTGGCATGACAAGTGTGTTCGACGCTAATGGAAAGCAGATCGCTTGTACCATTATAGAGGCGGGACCATGTGTTGTTACTCAAAAGAAAACAGTAGAAACAGATGGTTATAACGCCCTGCAGATAGCATTTGGCTCTCGTAAAGAGAAAAACACTCCTAAAGCACTCCAGCAACACTTCGCCAAAGCTAATACAGATCCCAAAGCTGTAGTAAAAGAAATTCGTAATTGTTCCATAGATAAACAAGTAGGTGAGACCATCTCCGCCGACATCTTCGCAGAAGGTGAAAAGGTGAGCGTTATCGGTACCTCCAAAGGTAAAGGTTTCCAGGGTGTGGTAAAACGCCACGGCTTTGCCGGTGTGGGTGAGGCTTCTCACGGTCAGCACGATCGTCAGCGTGCACCCGGTTCTATCGGTGGATCATCTTATCCTTCCCGCGTGTTCAAGGGTATGCGTATGGCCGGCCGTATGGGTGGTGACAGCGTAAAGGTTCAGGGCCTGAAAGTAATGAAGGTATATCCTGAGCAAAACTATATCCTGATCGCCGGTTCTGTTCCGGGTCACATTGGTTCTACAGTATTGGTACAGAACTTCAGATCCAAATAACCAGACCTGCTCCGGGCAGCAACAGTAGTTTATTTATTTAATAATTAACCGACTTTCGGTTTTACAATAGCAAAACTTTATAAAATGCAAATCGAGGTTTTAAACATAAAAGGTGAGAAAACAGGCCGTAGCGTTGACCTGCCGGATTCAATTTTCAATATTGAGCCTAATGACCACGTTATCTACTTGTCAGTTAAACAATATCTGGCTGCACAACGCCTTGGTACACACAAAACAAAAACTCGCGGCGAAGCTAATGGTTCCAGCCGTAAATTGCACCGTCAGAAAGGTACCGGCGGTTCCCGTAAAGGTAACCTGAGGAACCCGCTGTATAAAGGTGGTGGTACCGTTAACGGTCCTGTGCCGCACAAATACAATTTCAAACTGAACCGTAAGGTAAAAGACCTGGCTAAAATGTCCGCTTTATCCTACAAGGCTCAGGCCAACAATATCGTAGTAGTGGAAGATCTGAAATTTGAAGCGCCAAGCACCAAGCAATTCCTTTCCGTAGTAAGCGGCTTACAGGTATCCGGTAAAAAATTACTGGTCATCAATGACGGTTACGACAAAAATCTTTACCTGAGCTTACGCAATGTACCGAGGGTAAAAGGAAGCGTGCTGAGCGATATCAACACTTACGATATCATCAACGCTAATACTTTGGTACTGACAGAAAGCGCGGCAAAGATCTTTTCCGAAAGCGCAGCAGCTGAAGCATAATTGCGGCGGCAGTCACAGAGAATAAATTTATTTATTGATAAACAGATAACTTAATTCTGCTGAAAAGTTTAAGGATCTGATCAAAAAATTTTAAGAAATGAATCTTTCACAAGTTTTGGTTCGCCCACGTATTACAGAGAAAGTTAACAGCCAGATGGAAGCACAGGGCCGTTATACCTTCGTAGTGGACAAACGCGCCAACAAATTAGAAATCAAGAAAGCAGTAGAGCAATTCTACAATGTCAGCGTAACTGATGTGAACACTATCGTTGTTCCTGCCAAGGCCAAAAGCCGCTTTACCAAGACCGGTTTGGTATCAGGCAGAAAACCTTCTTACAAAAAAGCCATCGTGACTTTGCAGGAAGGAGATTCGATCGACCTGTTCGCATACTAAGCATGCTGTCCTAATGCCTCTTGATCTGCAAGAGGCAATAGACATTTATAAGTATTTATTATTAAACAAGTCCTGTCCTGACAAACTGACTAAAATATAGGGCGGGCGTATAAATTCAAAACAATGGCTTTACGCAAATTTAAACCAACGACCCCAGGTACACGCTGGAGAGTAGGTAATGCTTATGCTGAAGTTACTACCAACGAACCCGAAAAAAGCTTACTGGATGTAAAACATTCCAAAGCAGGTAGGAACTCAAAAGGTCGCTTAACTATGCGCTACAGAGGTGGTGGTCACAAGCATCACTATCGTATCGTGGATTTCAAACGTAACAAAAAGGATATCCCTGCCGTAGTTAAAACTATCGAGTACGATCCAAACCGTACTGCATTCATCGCGCTGGTGGCTTATGCTGACGGTGAGAAAAGATACATTATTGCTCCCCAGGGCATCCAGGTAGGCGCTACCATCGTAAGCGGTGACAACGTAGCTCCTGAAGCGGGTAATGCCTTATTGCTGAAGAACATGCCGCTGGGTACCGTGATCCACAATATCGAGCTGCAGCCTGGCAAAGGCGGTGCGCTGGTACGTTCTGCCGGTACTTATGCGCAATTAAGCGCCAAGGAAGAAAAATACGTAGTAGTGAAAATGCCATCCGGCGAATTACGTAAGATCTTAGGTACCTGTATCGCAACGGTAGGTATCGTTTCCAACTCTGACCACGGCTTACAGTCTGTAGGTAAAGCGGGTCGTAACCGTTGGAAAGGCATCCGTCCTCGTACAAGAGGTGTGGCGATGAACCCTGTAGATCACCCGATGGGTGGTGGTGAAGGTAAATCTTCCGGTGGTCACCCACGCAGCCGTACCGGTAAATACGCGAAAGGTGAGAAAACACGCAGCCTGACCAAGCCGTCTAACCGCCTGATCATCCAGCGCCGTGACGGTAAAAAATTAAACTAATTATTCCATAACCGATAAAATGGGTGGGCAGGGTAGCGCCGCACAGGCACATCCTGCTCATCAAATCATCAAAAACACCGATTATAATGGGTCGTTCAATTAAAAAAGGTCCTTACGTAGACCACAACTTAGTAGAGAAAGTAGACAAAATGAATGCAGGCGGTACTAAAAAGACAGTCATCAAAACCTGGAGCCGTCGTTCTACCATTACTCCTGATTTCGTAGGCCATACATTTGCCGTACACAACGGAAACAAGTTCATTCCCGTTTACTGTACAGAGTATATGGTAGGTCATAAACTGGGAGAGTTTGCACCAACCCGTAACTTCAGAGGCCACGCCGGTACCGGTAAAAAATAAGCCTTAAGAGCGCGTCGAAATGTGCGTCTGGTTAACGCCAAAATAATAACCACAGATTTTTAACACTTATTACATATTTATCCTAAAACGCTTAGGAATTTAAATATCAAAACAAAATGGAAGCAATAGCTCGTTTACGCAATGAACCTACCTCTCCACGCAAAATGCGCCTGTTAGCGGATTTGATTCGTGGTAAAGACGTAGATCTAGCATTAAATACATTAAAGTTCAGCACGAAGCATCCTTCAGTGCCATTGGAAAAATTATTACTGAGCGCTATTGATAACTGGAAACAGAAAAACCAAGGTCAAGACGTTGAGAGTGCCAATTTATATGTTAAAACCATTTATGTGGACGGTGGCCGTATGCTGAAGCGTATGCTCCCTGCTCCCCAGGGTCGCGCATACCGTGTACGCAAACGCAGCAACCATGTAACAATCATCGTTGACAGCCGTAATAATTAATATTCATTCATCTATAGTAAAAAAATATTTCAGACCGGATATCATATTCAGCGTAGAATAAATATCTGCTCTTCGAAATCCAAAACTTAAAAAATGGGTCAAAAAGCAAATCCTATAGGTAACCGTTTAGGTATCATTCGTGGATGGGATTCCATGTGGTACAGCAACTCCAGAGATTTTGGTGCGAAAATCGTAGAAGACCACAAAATCCGTACTTACCTTAACGCTCGTATAAACAAGGGTGGTGTAGCACGTGTCGTTATTGAGCGTACTTTAGGTAAATTAATCATCACTATCCATACTTCCAAGCCGGGTATCATCATCGGTAAAGGCGGCCAGGAAGTGGACAGTATCAAAGAAGAGATCAAAAAATTAACTAATAATGCTGATGTTCAGATCAACATATTAGAGATCTATCGTCCTGAGATCAATGCGCAGATCGTGGGTGAAACCATCGCTCGCCAGATCGAAGGCCGTGTAAGCTATAAAAGGGCTGTGAAAATGGCGATAGCAACCGCTATGCGCATGGGAGCAGAAGGTATTAAGATTAAAGTAAGCGGACGTCTGGGCGGTGCTGAGATCGCGCGTAGCGAAGAGATCAAGCAGGGCCGTACACCTTTGCATACTTTCCGTATGGATATCGACTATGCATCCGTTTTCGCAATGACGGTATATGGTAAGATCGGTATCAAGGTATGGATCTGTAAAGGCGAGGTACTGGGTAGGAGAGATCTGAATCCTAACCTGATAGCCGGAGGTTCTGACCGTCGTGGCGGCAGAAGCGAAGGTGGCCGTGGCGGAGACAACCGTGGCAACCGTGGTGGCGGTGACAGGAACCGTGGCGGTGGCAATAAAGGCAGAGCGCCTAAAAAAGACTAATATTCGGACAGCGTCGTTACCTGGGCTGGATATTCACATAACAAATAAAAGGTTTAGCTTTTTGTCAGATAACCGGAAGGTATTATACTCTTAATGCTGATCAGAGACCGGCCGGCAGATCTGATATTAAAAATTTACAACAATGTTACAACCAAAAAGAGTAAAACATCGTAAACAACATAAAGGACGTATCAATGGTAATGCACAACGTGGTGCTACTATCTCATTTGGTTCTTTTGCATTAAAAGCCTTAGAGCCCAAATGGATTACCAATCGTCAAATAGAGGCTGCCCGTCAGGCATTGACCCGTCATATGAAACGTGAAGGTAATGTCTGGATCAGAATATTCCCTGACAAGCCTATCACAGCCAAACCGGCGGAAGTACGTATGGGTAAAGGTAAGGGTAGTCTTGAGTACTGGGCTGCCGTAGTTAAGCCGGGACGTATCATGTTTGAATGTGATGGCGTACCTGAGCAGGTGGCACGCGAAGCCTTCGAACTGGCTGCTCAGAAATTACCGATCAAAACCAAGTTTGTAGTTCGCAGGGATTACGACGGTAACTAAAAATTTATTAGTGATTTAGGTAATTTGTTACTAATTAAATTATTTTATGTACCTTTGCACTCTTAAAATGAAAAGTGTATATAAAGTAGTTATATCCATTAACACATTTATTCATTATAATAATGGCAAACTCAAATAAAAACAAGGGTGAGCAGATCAGCTCTTTATCAGTAGAGCAGTTGAAGGATCAGATCAATGAGCAATCAGAGAATCTGAAAAGAATGAAGTTCAGTCATTCCATCAACCCTATTGAAAACCCTATGACAATCCGCTCTGTACGTCGCCAGATAGCGCGTCTGAAGACTGAGTTAACTCAGAAGAGCAAATAATTTAAATACATAAAATTATAATCTTTCCAGCAATGTCAACAGTAGAAAGAAAAACCAGAAAGAGCCGTGTCGGTCTTGTTACAAGTGATAAAGCTCATAAAACAATAACAGTAGCTGTAGAACGTAAGGTAAAGCACCCTATATACGGTAAATTCCTTAAGAAAACTACCAAGTTCCACGCTCACGATGAAAATAATGAGTGTGGTATCGGTGATACTGTAAGGATCATGGAGACCCGTCCTTTAAGTAAGACCAAGCGCTGGCGTCTGGTGGAGGTGATCGAGAAGGCGAAGTAATCCTTCCTTTCCGATATACCTACCGGCAGCAGTCCCCGGATACATGTCCGGTGCTTCGGAAACGTACAAATTCATAATAAGAAACCATTTATAATTAGTTCTGAGTAACCCCCGGATATGCTCCGGGGCAGTGCTCAGGTAAAATTGAAAAGACAATGATACAACAAGAATCTAGGCTGAATGTAGCTGATAATAGCGGAGCAAAAGAAGTGCTTTGTATCCGTGTATTAGGCAACAGTGGCCAAGTATATGCCGGAATTGGTGATGTTATTGTAGTAACAGTAAAAGATTCTATTCCATCCGGTGGAGTGAAAAAAGGTACTGTTTCTAAAGCCGTTATCGTACGTACAAAAAACAAATTACGTCGTAAAGATGGTTCTTACATCAGTTTTGATGACAATGCGGTAGTGTTATTAAACAACGCCGGAGATCCACGCGGTACCCGTATCTTCGGACCTGTAGCCCGTGAGCTGCGTGATAAGGGATATATGAAAATTGTTTCCCTGGCACCCGAAGTATTATAATTAAAAATAATTTTGTACCTTTGCCGCCCATTGGTGGTGGAATAAGAATTTAAAACAATGAGCACAAGATTCAAACCTAAGTTCAATATCAAAAAGGGCGATTCTGTAGTAGTTATTGCAGGTAATGATAAAAATCGCACCACACCCAGAACGGTATTGGCAGTATATCCTTTAAAAGGAAGAGTGCTGGTGGAAGGTGTTAACATCATTACCAAGCACGTTAAGCCCTCTGCTCAGAATCCTCAGGGTGGTATCGTAAAACAGGAAGCGCCCATCAATATCTCTAACGTGATGTTGTTTGACGCCTCCAAAAATAGCGGAACCCGTATCCGCCGTGAACGTAAAGACGGAAAAGCAATCCGTATTTCTAAAAAATCAGGTCAAGAAATTTAATAATGAACGCTACACACACACCAAGACTTCAGAAGAAGTATCAGGAAGAAGTAGTTCCTGCGTTGAAAGCAAAATTTGATTACAAAACAGTGATGCAAGTGCCACGCTTGAAAAAGATCTGTTTGAATCAGGGCGTTAAGGGTTCTGTTGCTGATAAAAAATTAGTAGATGATGCTGTTAAGGAAATGACAGCCATCGCAGGACAAAAAGCAGTACCTACTTTATCCAAAAAAGATATTTCAAACTTTAAATTACGTAAGAACATGCCTATCGGTGCGCGTGTTACCTTACGTGGTGCCAGAATGTACGAGTTTCTGGATAGGTTAATCTCTATCTCCCTGCCTCGTGTTCGTGACTTCAAAGGTATTAACGATAAGGCTTTTGACGGTCGTGGCAACTATACGTTCGGTGTAACCGAGCAGATCATCTACCCAGAGATCGATATCGATAAGGTAAACCGTATCTCCGGTATGGATATTACTTTCGTGACTTCTGCTGGTACGAATGAAGAAGCATACGAATTGCTGAAAGAATTAGGTATGCCTTTCAAAAATATCAAAAAATAATTTTAAATCTGTCTTCCGGTAAGCAGTTGCCGGGAGATCATAAATGTAACTAACTAATGGCAAGAGAATCAGTAAAAGCCCGTCAGCGCAAACGCGAAAGAATGGTTGCTAAATTTGCTGAAAAACGTGCAGCTTTAAAAGCAGCCGGAGATTATGAGGCTTTGGATAAATTACCTAAGAATGCTTCTCCGGTTCGTTTGAAAAACCGTTGTCAGCTGACAGGCCGTCCTAAAGGATATGTTCGTCAGTTCGGTATTTCACGTGTGGTTTTACGCGAAATGGCACTTGATGGCAAATTACCTGGTGTTACTAAATCTTCCTGGTAATATTATCCGTACCGGATATGCACAGTGTCCCGGTCCATATTATCAGTAAGGTCTATTGAACCAATTAGATGAAAAGACATTACCGCAGCGTAGTGTTACTCTCATCAATTTTCAAACAATTTAAAAACGCAAAAGTAAAAATGGTAACAGATCCAATAGCAGATTTCTTAACTCGTGTACGTAATGCTCAAATGGCCCGTCATCGTATTGTGGAAATTCCAGCTTCAAATTTGAAAAAACGTATCACCGAGATTTTATACGATAAAGGCTATATCTTAAAGTATAAATTCGAAGATGATAACAAACAGGGTATTATCAAAATAGCTTTGAAATACGATGCCGCTACCAAAGAGCCGCTGATCCGTTCCCTGGAGAGAGTGAGCCGCCCTGGTTTACGTCAGTATGCCAAGCCCGCCGAACTGAAAAAAGTAAAGAACGGCTTAGGTATAGCCATCCTTTCTACTTCAAAGGGTGTAATGACCGATAAAGAAGCGCGTGCGAATAACGTAGGCGGTGAAGTATTGTGCCATATCTGGTAATAATAGCTTACCTGTAACAATATACAATGTCAATAAGGATAGCTTATACTATCACAATAGCCGCAGTTATCCTTATTTGAACTTTCAAAAGTCGGTTAGACAATTTAAGTTCTTTCCTATACGGTAACTGAACACTAACTGACGCTATATTTTAAATCATTTATATAAAACATATTTTATGTCTCGTATAGGTAAAAAAATTATCACTTTAGGTGATAAAGTAAGCCTGACAGTAGCTAACGATAATACTGTTACAGTAAAAGGCCCTAAAGGTGAGTTATCCCAGACTATCGATAAGGATCTGAAAGTGGAAGTGAACGGTAATGAAGTAACTATTACCCGTCCTACAGACCAGATCCGTCACCGTGCCGTACACGGTCTGACCCGCGCCCTGATCGCCAATATGGTGGAAGGTGTTACCAATGGTTACAAGCTCGTGCTGGAACTGGTAGGGGTAGGTTACCGTGCTGCCGTAACCGGTCAGCAACTGGATATGTCCCTGGGTTATTCTCACAATATTATCTTTGACCTGCCTCAGGAAGTGAAAGCTACTGCAGTAATGGAAAAAGGTAAGCCACCGGTAGTAACTTTAGAGTCTATTGACAAGCAACTGGTCGGACAGGTAGCTGCCAAGATCCGCAGTCTCCGTAAGCCTGAGCCGTACAAAGGAAAAGGTGTCAGATTCCAGGGTGAGATCGTTCGCCGTAAAGCAGGTAAGACTGCAGGTAAATAATCCCCTTCTGCAATATATTTACAATGCTGTCCTTATACAGGACAGCATTTTTTATGGATGCAACTTTCCGATTTCGCTGCGTTTGGGAAAGTAAAAGGCTGTTCAGACCCTGCCGGTGGCTATAATTGCAGCGCCGGGATAAATAAAAAAAGTTTGCTGGGTTACAGCAAACTTTTTTATACATAGCTTCAGTATAAAGCTTATCTCATCATCGGCCTGATCAGCAGGAAATAGAGCGAGCACAGGATAATAAGCACAATGACAACCGACAGGAACGTGATGGTGTTCTTCTGGGCCTTATTGATAGTGCGCATCTTGTGCAGCTCAGACAGGTTATTGATAATGTTCTCTATCCTGGAAAAGGCACTTTCTCCTTTTACCACGTAATCGTACGCGCCGAATTTTATCGTATCTATGGCCACTTCTATCTTATCCTGTCCTGACAAGGCTATCACTTGTGTTGAAGGCGATATTTCTTTGATCTGCTTGAGAATTTCGATACCGTTTTTGGCGTTCGGGTTATTGGCGTTCAGGTAATAGTCCAAAACTAATATTTCCGGGTGCAGATGCATTTTCTTCAATGCTTCCTCCCCGTTATCAAACACCACAATCTCATATAGGAAACGCTCTGTCAGGTAATCTTTCAGCATTTCGTTCTGAATGGGTTCGTCGTCAACGAGAAATAAATAGCGTTTTTCTGATGCCATTGTCTGATATTTTTAAATTATAAATGTATTATCTTGTATGGATAAAAAGTGGAATTAATTTTGTAAGATACTCACAGTATTTCAATATTCAAAGTTTTTATTATTCTTTTTTGCTGAGCTCCCGGATGCTCTTGGCGACCACCTGGCTGATGTTCTCAACCAGGAAATCCAGCCTTTTCCCGGGAGGCTCATGCCCCGCGGCGGCGGCCTGTTCCAGCTCGTATATATGACTGACCTCTTCCCTGACGCCCATATAGGACAACTGGGGCTTAAGCGAATGCGCGGCTACCTTAAGGTTCGGGTAATCCCTGTTTTGCCAGTTGGCATTGATCTTCTCCAGGAGCGTGGGCGCATTCTGGATGAACATATGCACATATTTATCTATTTTGCTCTGGTCGTCTTTCGTGAACTGCTTCAGGAAGGTCATATCGGTAATGTGCTCCGGCAGGGTGACGGCGGGCGGGGCCGCTTCAGGCTCCTGTGCCGTGCTGCCCGGCTCAGTCTTCAGGATATGTGACAGGGTATCATTGCCCGGATGGGTGACATAATCCTTTTCTTCCTTTACCAGGTGCTCCGGTAAGACGCTGGACATTTTATCCAGCAGCACCTCGGTCTTGAACGGCTTGGAGATGTATGCGTTCATACCGCACTCCAGGTAGGTCTTCACATCTTCCTGCAGGACATTGGCGGTCATGGCCACAATGCTGATATGCTTCTTTCTTTCATCTTCCAGGTTCCGGATGGCTATGGTCGCTTCCACGCCGTTCATGACTGGCATCTGGATATCCATCAGCACCAGGTCATAATCGTTCTGCTTCACCTTTTCAACGGCGATAGCCCCGTTCTCCGCGGTGTCCAGCTCTATATTGGGCAGCAGCTCCTTAAGCGTATCTTCCGCTACCAGCTGGTTGAATTCATTATCCTCCACCAGCAGGATCCTGGCATTGTTGAGCTTATTGATGACCTCCATGGATATTTCTTCCTCTTTTTTTACGACCTGCTGGTTTTGCGCGATCTCGAAGTTGATCTCCACGTAAAAGGTCGTGCCTACGCCTTCCTGGCTTTCCACGTATATTTTACCGTTCATCAGGTCCACCAATTGTTTGGAGATGGTCAGCCCCAGGCCCGTACCGCCGTACTTCCGGGCAGTATCTGTCCCTGCCTGGGTAAAGGATTCGAATATCTTATCCACGTAATCCCTGGATATGCCGATGCCCGTATCGCGGATGCTGAATTTGAGGTGGATGCGCTTGTCAGTAGTATCCGTATTCTCTATCCTGATGGTAATACCGCCTTTTTCCGTGAATTTAATGGCATTCCCTATCAGGTTCACCAATATCTGGGTGACCCTTGTCGCGTCGCCTTTGAGCTGGTCCGGGATGCTTTCATCCACCATAAAGACCATATCCAGGTTTTTTTCCTGCGCTTTGATATCCATCATATCCCTGATGCTGCTGATGATCTCCCGCAGGGAGAAAGGGAAGTGCTCAATGATGATCTTGCCGGCCTCTATTTTGGAGAAGTCCAGTATATCATTGATGATGATCAGGAGATTATCTGCAGATTGCTTGATGGCATTGAGATATTTTTCCTGGTCCTGCCTTGGGTTTTTATCCATGAGGAGCCGCGTAATGCCTACAATGGCATTCATCGGTGTCCGGATCTCGTGGCTCATATTGGCCATGAACTGCTGCTTGAGACGGGCGGTCTTCTCCGCGATCTCCTTTTCTTTCTTGGCGACCTCGATCTGGGTCTTTATCTGGAGGTTCCGGAGCTTGTTAAGGGTAGCCTGCTGGAAGATCTCCTCTTTAAGCTTTTCATATGCCTTCAGGTGGTTGAATGCCTTTGGGATATGGCCCATCAGGTCGTAAATATGGGAAAGGGACTCGTGTATGCTCATCAGGTCGTGCTTGCGGGACGTATCCTGTGCCAGGTCGTAGGCCTTTTCCAGGTGCTGCAGCGCCAGCCTGTAATTGTCCTTGGCCATGTTCAGCTTGCCGTAGTAGAAGTTGGAGATGATCTCCGACTCCACGTTATCTATTTTTTCCGCCTCTTTCATGCTGGTCAGCAGGTAGGTTTTGGCCTCATCGTAGAAACCCTGCTTATAAAGCACCTTGCCGATGCCGCTTTCAGCCAGCACGCGGTACACGGTCTCCGGGTCCGAAAGCTTCAGGTTGGTTTTAAAGTAATGCAGGGCCTCCTCATACATCTCTTTCTTGAAATAAATATCCCCGAGCGTATTATAGATGTCCATCAGCCTGGTATTGTTCTGGTATTTCTCGAATATGGGCTGGCACTTCAGGGCATATTCCAGGGCCGTATCATAATCGCCGAGATCGTGGTACAGGTTGGAGATATTGGTAAGGTTGATAGTGAGCAGGAATTCATTGCCATGCTGCTCATTGATCTCCAGCGCAGCTTCAAAATTCTTCAGTGCCTTGGCCAGCTCTCCCAGGCTCCTGTATATCCTGCCGAAGTTGTTCAGCACCTTGGCCTCCAGGATCGGGTCTTTTACGGCTTTGGCTATCTCGTAGGCCCCGGTAAGCTCATCCAGGCCGTCATCATACTCTCCCATGATCCAGTAGCAGGCCCCCTTATGGTTCATGCCGTTGCCGATACCCAACTGGTAATTCAGGGCCGTGGACTTTTCTATGATCTCCTCGGCCAGCACCATGGCCTTATCCACATCGTCATTCCTGATCTCGAGGGTCAGCTCGCTCAGGATATCTATTTTAAGGTAAGGGTCCGTAGTGGTATTGTAAGATTCGTATAGCGCGTTGTAAACGGCAGTATTCATAACAGTTATTTTTATAAACAGAGTACAATATAAAAAAACTTCTGCTAATTATCAGCAGAAGTCTTTATCCCCTGGTGGGTCCGTAACCGGAATTATTTTCTTTTAATGGAGCATCCTACAGACCTGCTGCTGGTCGGATCAATGGTTTGCTTGCTGACCATAGCATTCATGGCATTGGCAAGATACAGTTGCTTTACTTCTTCAGGGTTGGCCGGGTTGTCATCCATAGCGCCTTTGTACACCAGTTGGTTCTCTGCATTGAACAGGAATACTTCGGGTGTCCTGGTGGCACCGAAAGCATCCGCAAGGTCGCCCAGGTCTACCAGGTAATGGGCATACCCGTGCTGCCGGGCATAGGCTTTCATAGCGTCCTCGCTGTCTGCATCGTTGCGCTGCGCCTCGTTGGAATTGAGTATCACCACGCCTATCTTAAGCTGCTCTGCCAGCTTCAGCACCTCACGGGTGCGTGGTTGGGCCTTCACCACATACGGGCAGGTATTGCAGGAAAAGATCACCAGCGTACCGGCGGATTGTTTCAGCTTATTGGGGCTGATCTGCCGCCCGGTCACTACATCATGCAATGCCTTATCCGCCAGAGGCATAGCAGAACCTATGGCCAGTGAGGTCTTCGGATTGGCTGTTCCCTGCGGTACGGTTGGCGACTGCGCCTGTAGCTGGTGGCCGAGCGCCAGGCCGGAAAGTGTAAGCGTCAGGAATAAGAGTATTTTTTTCATTGAAGGACATTTAAGAATCAGCTACTAAGATACTGTTTTTGAAGCAAATAATTGCAGGTAAGATAGGAAGAGCGCTGTTGAAGCCGCCAAGCTGCCCTGGTCCGGGGAGTTCAGGTGCACATCAGGTGCTGGAAATAAGGAACTTATGCGTCCGTAAATATAAGTTTGGCTTAATATGATAAATAGCTCATTATTTTTATGAAATATTTGCAGAAAGTAATTTTAATCATTAAATTGTAGTCCGTATTATACATAAAAAACAAACTATTGATATGGCTTACTCATTTCAAATTACAAGTCCGGATGCATATAAACTGGCATATGAAAAAAGCGTAATGGATCCCCAGGGGTTCTGGGCGGATATCGCGCAGAATTTTTTCTGGAGGAAAAAGTGGGACAAGGTGCTGGAATGGAATTTTAAGGAACCCAGGATAGAGTGGTTCCGGGGCGGCAAGCTGAACATTACGGAAAATTGCCTGGACCGGCACCTGGGTACCATAGGCAACAAGCCGGCCTTCATCTGGGAGCCGAATGATGATGAGACGGACGCCCGTATCCTCAGCTACAGGAATCTTCACTTTAAGGTTATGCAGTTTGCGAATGTGCTGAAGAATAACGGTGTGCGTAAGGGCGACAGGGTGATCATCTATATGGGTATGGTGCCGGAGCTGGCCATTGCCGTGCTGGCCTGCGCCAGGATAGGAGCGATACACAGTGTGGTATTCGGGGGCTTCAGCGCGCAGAGCATAGCGGACAGGCTGCATGATTCCCAGGCAGCTTATATCATAACGCAGGACGGCAGTTTAAGGGGCAATAAAACGGTGCCGCTTAAGGATATCATTGATGATGCGCTGGTACAATGTCCCTTCGTCAGGAAGTGTATCGTGCTGACCCAGGCAAGGATACCTGTCAGCATGATCAAAGGCCGGGACGTGTGGTGGGAAGATGAAATTAAGAAAGTGGAATCCCAAGGCAACCCCGACTGCCCCGCAGAGGAAATGGACGCGGAAGATCCCCTGTTCATCCTGTACACTTCAGGGTCTACAGGAAAGCCTAAAGGGGTGGTGCATACCGTAGGGGGCTATATGGTCTATACAGCTTACAGCTTTGTGAATGTTTTTCAGTACAGGCCGGAGGATATCCATTTCTGTACGGCAGATATCGGCTGGATCACGGGGCACAGCTATATCATCTACGGCCCCCTGTTGGCAGGCGCTACCTCGCTGATCTTCGCCGGCATACCCACATACCCGGATGCTGGCAGGCTGTGGGATGTAGTGGCAAAGCATAAGGTGAGTATCCTGTACACCGCTCCTACGGCTATCAGGAGCCTTATGGGATATGGAGAAGCGCCTTTTGAAGGGAAGGATCTGTCTTCTCTCCGGGTGCTGGGCACCGTAGGCGAGCCTATCAATGAAGAAGCCTGGCATTGGTATAAAAAGCATGCAGGCGCGGATAAGCTGCCGGTAGTGGATACGTGGTGGCAAACGGAAACAGGAGGGGTACTGATCTCTAACCTGGCCGGAATAACCCCGGAAAAGCCCGGCTACGCCACTTTGCCGCTTCCCGGTGTACAGCCTGTGCTGCTGGATGAGAACGGCAGGGAGTTGGAAGGTAATGATGTGAGCGGTAACCTGTGCATTAAGTTTCCATGGCCCGGTATGCTGCGTACCACTTACGGTGATCATGAGCGTTGCCGGACCACTTATTTTTCTACTTACGATAACCTGTATTTTACCGGCGACGGGGCCTACCGTGATGAGAACGGCATGTACAGGATTACCGGAAGGGTGGACGATGTATTGAACGTGAGCGGTCACAGGATCGGCACGGCAGAAGTGGAAAATGCCATCAATATGCACCATGGGGTGGTTGAAAGCGCGGTGGTAGGCTATCCGCACGAGGTAAAAGGACAGGGCATCTATGCTTATATAGTCCTGGAAAACCCGGATGATACCCATTTGTCAGAGCAGGATATTATGAAAACCGTTACACGGCTTATCGGGGCCATAGCCCGGCCGGATAAGCTGCAGTTCGTTCCCGACCTGCCCAAGACACGCAGCGGTAAGATCATGCGCAGGATCCTACGCAAGATAGCGGAAGGAGAGACGGCTAATCTTGGAGATACCACGACGCTGCTGAACCCGGAGGTCGTAGAGCAGATCATAACAGGCAGGCTGTAATCAGCCTTGAAACTATTATATACAAAATCCTCCTGTAAGCACAGGAGGATTTTTTTAACTGACTATCTATATATAGGCAACAAATTCGTTATCAGTTATAAATTATTATAAGAGCTTCCTCACATCCGTTCGGAATGACCAGCACCCTCAGTTCCTTTATAGTCAAAGCGTTTTTTGACCCGCAGAGAGAACACCGTTCAACGAGGCGTATCGGTAATAAAAACTAGTTGCCTGTAAGCAGATAGTCACTTTTTTTTATTAAAGGGTTGTTGCAGGGTTATTTTACATGACCCAGTACGGCGTTGTTCAGGCTTAGTCCGAACTGGATATTGATGATACCATATACTATGGAAAAGGCTCCTATGATGAGGAAGGCGGTATAGATAGAAACGACCTGGGAAAATATGACCACTCCTATGACAATACCCCCGATGAGCGTAAGGAAGCGCATAAAGATATTCACCAGGTTAAACTCGCCTGTATTCAGCAGGACATAACCATAAATGAACTGCAGGATAATAATAAACAGGATACCTATGCTGACATAGTACATAAATGTAGATGCCTCATTAATAAAGAAGGTGAATATTACCCCGGCTGCCAACTCAATAACGGCTTCCAATAATACCCACTGCTGGGAGATCTTCAGTTGCGGATGCTTGAACGTGAAGACCATTGTCATGATACCTGTGATAAGATTCAATATCCCGAATGCTTTAATAAGAAAGTAAGGAGATGACTGGGAAAGTAAGAGCGCCAATACGCCCCATACGGTTATGATGATTCCTTTTATCAGGGGAATTCTCATAATACTGGAATTACGGTTTATTACTTGAAGTTCCATGACTGAAAGTTTTGATTCAATTTATTAAAACATAAACGGGATAAAAAGTTTAGCTGCCAGTCTTAATGTTATCTAAAAAATGGGTCCTGATAAAGGATGAGCTGCCGGAAGGCCGACAGTGCTGCAACGGAAGGGCAGAAGTTTTGCGGTTTGAATAAATGAGCGTAATTTACAGGTTACTATGGAGCGACTTTTAATATTTAGTATTCTGATTTTTAACGCGCTGTTATTGGAAGCTCAGCCCCGGTATCCGCCGGCGGCCGATAGCTCGGGCATAGATCTCTGTACTGCATCTCCCTGGGTCATGATATTGAATGAAGAGTTTGATCAGCCCGTGCTGGACCCTATGTGGATCACTCATAACTCCTGGTGCGGTATGAACGGCGGGGACAATGACAACTGGCAGATGGGCCGGTGGGGCAATAACCGTAAGGGCAGCCCCGATTTCCTGATGCTGGATAAGAATGTGGAATTGCGACCGGAGGAGGGAGTCGTCGCCCTGAAGAACTATAAGGAGCCGGCGCAGTGGAAATGCCCGGATTGCCCTGAAAGCGATCTGCGCCGTGTTGCCTTCACTTCCGGTACGCTCAACCTGAGATACAGTACAGGGGGAGCAAGAGGCTGCGGCAACGGCTATATATTGAATAACGGGAAAATAGAGATCCGGGCGCGGTTGTCAGATCACAGGTATGCCTATGGCAGCTTATGGCTCTGGTATGGTTCCGGCGGCGTGAATGAGCTGGATATTGTTGAAGCCAAAGGTGAGCGCCGGCCTAATACGTTTTATCCTAAAAAAAGTAATGCCAGCTGGAATGTCCATGAGTGGAATGCGGAGCAGCACTGGTTGGATTACCTGAAGGACAGCTTTCACAATGCCGATATGATCAATTATGTAAGGCTGTTCAAAGATGACGGGACGCCGTTGCACGTGGATGGCTCGCTCACCATCAGGAGAGCGGAAAAATCGGATATTAGTCCTCGCCGTACCTATATGGTGAGCCGGTACGGCAGGAATGACTGGTTCAGAAGTCCCGGAGAAAATGATTTTGATAACTGGCATACATATACCGTGGAGTGGGATGAGCATACCGTGAAGTTTTTGCTGGATGAGCAGTTGATCGCCTATATCCCCCAATATTACAAAAAGGAACGCCGCAAGACCTTTGGCGGCCTTTCGGAAAGGAGCTATAATGTAGCGCCTTCCTGCATCAATAAAGAAACCCTGTATTTTAATAATGGCTTTCCCTGGCACACCTTGTCGCAGGCACAGTTGAGAATCAACAACGGCTATCACAATGAGCTCTTTGAAGCCAACAATGCTAATGAATTCGGGGATAGCCTGCTGGGAGAAATGCTGGTAGATTATGTAAGGATATATGTCCGGGAACAGCATCTTCCGGCATTAAAGGCCACTTCAGCCTGGGGAGCCTTGCCCAGAGAGCCGCTTACCGGTCAGGCAGCGCCTGCTTCCGTTACGGTACCCTCTAAGACCAAAGCAGCCTTAAAGACCCTGCCTGTGCTTGTAACCGTGGACAGCAGGGAAGGGCAGCGCTTCCTGCTGCTGTATGACGATTACATTTATCCTGTGCTTGCGACTACCATGACGGAAAGGCCCGATTATGAATGGACCGTCAGGTATAAGAACCGGTCAGGTGATACTTCCGGCGTGCGGCGCGTCAGGGGTCAGTATGTAAGCATACCATGGCCGGAGGACAGCAGCGTAGTGCTGGATATAAGCCTGTCGGCTTCCTTTCCCCTCGAAGATACGATCCTGCATAGCCATATGGAAATAAATTATCTTTACGGCATTGCCGAAAGCAAGGGGGCGCAGGTCAGTGTGCGCAATGCTTATATTGATGACCGTCCGCTTTTCGATAGCCTGGTGGAAGCGGCAATGGATGAACACCTGTTTTATGAGTATGAGCTTCTCAGTGATACATGTTTCAATGAGATCGGCTACCGCTATACTGCGGATATATTACAGCGCTTTTACTTAGCAGTTCCTCTGGAAAATATATCGCACCAGGAAAGCGAGAAAGACTTATTGCAGTAATTCACCGGCCGGAACCATAATCAATCCCAAATGTCCCTGAGGTACACTTCCGTGCTGTCCGGGGAGCTGTATATTTCCTGGCCATTGCCATAATCGTCTATACTGGAAAACACCAGCAATGTATCGCTCATCTCCGCCGGCCGGAACCAGTCGGGAAGGGCGGAGGATAAGCGGTCTTTGACCGCAGCCGCCGGTATGCGGACACTTTCTTTAAAGGCTTTGTTGTTCAGGATCCTTTGTAATTCCCGGTGGCAGGTTTTGAAATGGAGCGTGATATCGGTATCTATTTTGGGAATCATCTGATCCCTGTGGTGCAGCACGCTGACGCAGTTCGTGTCGGGCTTTCCCAGCAATGCCTCATAAATTGCTGTCCCGCTCCGTGGCTGAAATGCTGATCGTAAGGTTTTTTTGCCAACACTATATACTCCCCAGCTTACCCATATGATACCTGCCAGCAGTGCCAGGAGGGACAGGTAGATATAGCCCATTTGCTTTTTGATGATACCGGCCAGCAAAAGGGCAATGAATACCAGCAGGGTAATACCGGCATTTAGTAGCAGCGTGTACATGTTTTTAAAATTAAATAGTTAAGGAGCACAAGGCTGCTCCCTGTAAAAATAGCTATAAATACGGACCGGAGCTATAAATTTCGATGAGCTGAATATATTTAATGCTTTAAATGAGCTTATTTTTTTAAACTGTGCTACATTTGTTATCCTGTCCGGATGCTTGACGTATAAATAATAGTAAAACTGTTATACGCAGATTTTATTTTATGCTTTTTAACGGTTTTTATAAAAAATGATTTTAGAATGTATGATTATCTGATTGTTGGTTCAGGGCTTTTCGGAGCTGTATTCGCATACCTGGCCAAACAAAATAATAAGACCTGCCTTATAATAGATAAGCGTGCTCATGCTGGCGGGAACGTGTACTGTGAAAATATAGAAGGTATTAATGTCCATAAATACGGTGCGCATATTTTTCATACAAACGAAAAATGGATATGGGATTTTGTGAACGGCTTTGTAGAGATGAATAACTATGTCAATTCCCCCCTGGCGCTTTATAAAGGACAACTGTTCAATCTCCCGTTCAATATGAATACGTTCTACCAGTTATGGGGCGTCATTGACCCGAACGAAGCGCAACGGATCATTGCGGACCAGATAAAGGATCTGAATATAACTTATCCCCGTAACCTGGAAGAGCAGGCGCTGTCCATGGTGGGTGTAGATGTATATGAAAAGCTCATAAAAGGATATACCGAAAAGCAGTGGGGCAGAAGCGCGAAAGAATTGCCCTCATTTATTATCAAAAGGCTGCCTTTACGTTTCACTTATAATAATAACTACTTTAATGATAAATTCCAGGGAATCCCGGTAGGAGGCTATAACAGGCTTATTGAGGGATTGACGCGGGATATTGAAATAAAGCTGAATTGTGATTACTTCGCAGACAGGCCGCATTATAATGGCCTGGCACGCAAGGTGGTTTTTACAGGGAAGATAGATGAATTTTATGATTATCAATTCGGTGAGCTGGAGTACAGGAGCCTTACTTTCCGGGATGAGTTGCTTCCGATAGCTAATTTTCAGGGTAACGCTGTCGTTAACTATACGGAATATGAAGTGCCTTATACCAGGATCATCGAGCATAAGCATTTCGAGTTCGGCACACAACCGCACACCGTCATTACCAGGGAATACCCGGTCCAGGGATACACTAAAGCTATGGAGCCCTATTATCCTGTAAATGACGACCGGAATAATGGCATATATAATCAATACAAATCTTTGTCGAAGCAGGAAGCATCGGCAAATGTGATCTTCGGGGGAAGGCTTGCAGAGTATAAATATTACGATATGCACCAGATCATAGCATCTGCCTTTAAAAAAGCTCAAACTGAATTTGCAATATCATAAACAGGCGTATATGAAGATATTGATCTGGAATAATTTTAAATTGCTGGAAAGAAAAGGAGGCCCTCCAACCTACCTGTATAACCTGAAGCAGGCTGTGCTGAAAGAAAAGTGTGATAAGATAGATTTCCTGGACCTGTATGAAACGGGAACGGCAAAGAAACTGTCGTTGTATAAGCGCCTCAGGAAAAGGCTGGTGCAGAAATTAATGCAGGCTAAAAAATATAACTATCTCCGGTTTAAGCTGTTCTTATACGGTATGGAAAAGGCCGATCCTGAGCTGCCTGCCATTGATTTTGACCAGTATGACTTTATCCATTTTCATTCAACGGCCGACTATTTTCAATTCAGGAAAATAAGGCATCATTTTAAAGGCAGGACCATATTGACCATACATAGCCCCAAGCCTCCGCACCTGGAATTGATAGAAGATGTATTCAAGATGGATGCCAGTCGCCTGACTGCGGGTGAATTGGAGCGGATAAAATATATAGATGAGTTTTCATTGAACGATTGCGACCTGTTGCTCTTTCCCTGTGAAGAAGCTATGGAGCCTTTTATAAATAGCTGGGATACTTTTGCCGGAAGCATTCAGCATAAAAAGGTGATATATACGCCTACCGGCATACCGCCCGCTACCTTTACGGCATCAAAGGAGACTGTAAGGCAAAAATGGGGTATAAAGGAGGACAGCATTGTATTTAGCTATATCGGGAGGCATAATGGGATAAAAGGCTACGATCTGTTGAAAGATGCGGCAGCACTTATTTTGGAGCAATATCCCGATGTTTACTTTTTAATAGCGGGAGCAGAGCATCCTCTTAAAGGATTGGAGCATGAACGCTGGATCGAAGTGGGGTGGACGACAGATCCTCATGCCGTAACCAATGCTTCTGACTGCTTTATCCTGCCCAACAGGGAGACCTTTTTCGACCTGGTTTTGCTGGAAGTATTATCGCTGAATAAAAAATGTATATTGAGCTTTACCGGCGGCAATAAATTTTTTAAGCAGTTCGGCAGCAGCGATCTCCTTTATTTTTATGACCTTCAAAAAGAAGATCTTGCAAATGCTATCAGGGAGTTTATAGATCAGCAGCGCTACCTGTCGCCTTCATATACAAGGGAGCTGTACAATAATAATTTTACCGGAGAGCAGTTTTTACACAATTACCTGGAAGCCCTGAACGAGGTATCAGGCTGATATAGACACACCGAATTTGCAGGGGATAATGAGTTGTTCGCGTAATGGCAGCATTTATTGAGAAGCGGACTCGTTCTTTTTCTCCTTCGCCTTTTCCTGTTCCTCGCTTTCGGAGCTTTGCAGGTTTTCTATCCGTCCTTCATACTTTCCTTTCATCTCATCAATAACGGTCTTTTCCCATAGCGGGATGCCGGTAAAATAAGCGACCCTGCTGATGATATGACCGGCGATCGGGGCCGTGAGTATCAGGAAGAAGAGGATAGCGATATTTTTGCTGGTTACGGCAAAATCGTTGAAGAATATGGCCGCCGAGATCAGTATGGTGCCCATGCCCAGGGTTGCCGCCTTGATGGTGACGGACAGCCTGGTATAAAAGTCGGGCATCTTTACAATACCGATGGATGCTATCAGTGCAAATATGGAGCCGCTTGTAGCTAAAATGGCAATAATAAGTGATGTCATTTCTTTCTCTTGTTTTGTTCCTGGATTAAATAATAGGAAAACGCGATGGTGCCAAGGAAGGCTATGAGCGCCAGGATCATCGCCACATCCAGGAATGCCGGGTGATTGTAAATAATGCTGAATAATGCAATGATCCCCACCCCTGTGGTGATGATGAGGTCCAGCGCGATTACCCTGTCTGCGGTAGTAGGTCCCCTCATAAACCTGATAAAGGTCAGTATAAGGGAAAAGCAGAGGATGGGCATCACTACGAACAGTAAATACGAATTTAAATCCATGTGTTTCGGTTATCTTAATATTTCCAATAATCTGCCTTCAATATTGTCGTGTATATGCTTGATGAACTCTTCCTTGTCTTTCAGGTACATGGCATGAATGTAGAGCACTTTATGATCATCGCTGACATCAATGATCAGCGTACCCGGCGTCAGGGAAATAATATTGGACAGCATGGTGATCTCAAAGTTGCTTCTGGCATTCAGCGGGTATTCCACTATGCCCGGGCTCATGAAATAACGTGGTGTAAGCACATCATAGGCGATCTTGAAATTCGCTTTCAGCAGATCATAGAAAAAATAGAGCACAAATCCCAGCGCTTTCGGTACCCTTGAAAAATATCGTTTTTTGTATTTGCTTTTCCTGCGCTCAATAAGCCATAATATGGCAAAACCCAGTATATATCCGAACACGAAATTGATAAAATTCAGCGTCCCGGTTATAGCTACCCACACGAAGGTGAGCATCAGGTTCATGATAAAATGTTGCAGCATACCTGTATTAATTTTGAATATTCTTTACTCTGAATACATTTTCTATATAATCGTCCGAATGCATAAGCTCGTTCGCGATCTTATCAGAAAGGTTCATAAATGTTCCCGGTCTCATGGCTATCATAAATGATATGAAGGCCAGCAGGAATACCGGCAGGATCATTGTGACCTTCTTGAAGGTTGACAGCGGGGCAAAGGTATCATCCTGCTCCGGGTGATCCTTGGGTGTCGGTTTCCAGAAAACTTCCGCCCAGACCTTGGCGATCATGACTAAAGTTACGAAACTTGAAATGATGATGCTGAACACCAGCGTGTAATTCCCGGACCGGAGCGCCTCGCTGATAATGTTCAGCTTGGGCCAGAAGCCCGACAGGGGCGGCACCCCGGAAATGGATAAAAGTACGAACAGGATAAGGATGGACAATAGCGGGTAGTCCTTGTAAAGTCCTCCTAATCTTCTCATATCCGTGCTGCTCCTTATTTTGTAGATTAACCCGGCTATAAGGAAAAGGTTGGATTTGGCTATGATATCATGGATGAGGTAAAAGATGGTGCCTGAAAGAGATTTTTCCGTGTACAATCCCAGGCCGGCTATGAGGTAGCCGATATGGCATACGATGAGATAAGAGAATACTTTACGGATGCTTTTCTTGTTCATCATGCCGAAAGCTCCTGTGAACATGGTCATGATCGCTATGATGATGAACAGGTTGATCGTATAATCGTCCGGGATGAATATCAGGGTGAACATCCGGATCAGCGCGTAGATACCCAGCTTGGTCAGCAGTCCGCCGAAAATGGCGGCTATAGCGGACGGGGGCGTATGATAGGAGGAGGGCAGCCAGAAATACAGTGGGAAAACGGCAGCTTTGATCCCGAAGGCCACAAAGAACAGCAAGGCGGTCACCTGGACGATGCCCCTGTTTTCCACCAGCGCTATTTTCTGTGCCAGGTCCGCCATATTGAGCGTTCCGGTAAGCCCGTAGGAGATGCCTATCGCTGTAAGGAAAATGGTGGACGCCAGTATGTTCAGGGTTACGTATTTAATAGCACCTTCCATCTGCATTTTCTTACCCCCGAGCGTTATGAGCACAAATGAAGATATAATGACCACCTCGAACCATACATACAGGTTGAAAAGGTCGCCGGTCAGGAAAGCGCCCTGCAGCCCCATCAGCAAAAAATGGAAAATAGGGAAATAGCCGTATTTGATACGGTTGATGCTGATGCCTATGGTAGAGAAAAGCCCTACGGCCAGCCCTACAATGGATGTCAAGAGAATGAGCGTGGCGCTGAGGGCGTCACAAACGAAAGTGATGCCGAACGGCGGTTGCCAGTTGCCCGCATGAAGTGTCTGCGTACCGAAATTCCAGATATCTATGGCCAGTATGAGGCTGGTGATAAAACTGAAAGTATTGCCTACCGTGCTGAGCACACGCTGTACCGTGACCCTTTGCCAGAAGAAGATCAGCAATATCGCCGTGACGAGTTGAACGAGTATGGGAGCCAGGATATAATTAGATGTCATATGTCGCCGTCATTAGTATTTAAGGAATCCAGGTCATCGGAGCCGGTCATTTGGTAAACCCGCTTTAAAAGGATGATGGCAAACGCCTGCAGGGCAAAGCTGATAACAATGGCTGTCAGTATTAAGGCCTGCGGGACAGGGTCTGCGTACACATCAGTAAAAACGGACGTGTTGGGAGCTATGATGGGCGGCTTGCCTTTGGCAATATCCCCCATCAGGAAGATCAGGATATTGGTGCCGTTACCCAGCAGCAGCAGACCGATCAGGAGCTTTACCATGCTCCTCCGGAACATCATATATATGCCGGCGGCATACAGGATGCCTACAAGGATCACCAGTAATATTTCCATTTATTTTACATTTTCTGAGATTGTGAATAAGATGGTCAGCGTTACACCTACGACAATAAGATAGACCCCTATATCAAAAAACAGGGGCGTACCTACAGAGCCTATAATGGCAACGGGCTTTTTGAACCATAAGCTGGTCATGAACGGCTTGCCCGCGAACATGGGCAGGATCCCGCTGAAGAGCGATATGGAAAGACCTATCGGGATGAGGGTTGCCGTGCTGAACCTGAAAAAGCTCCGGGCGCTTTCCAGCCCGTATGCGAAAAAGTGCAGCACGAAAGCGATGGAAGCGATCAGGCCACCCACGAAGCCGCCGCCCGATTCATAATGGCCTCTCAATAATACAAACACTGAAAACAGCAATAACAGGGGTAGCAGGTAATTGGCTGCCACTTTAAAGATAGTGGATTTCATATCTTACTCTTTATCAGATGATTTGATCTGTAATTTTAATAAACTATATACACCCAGGGCCGCTATGGTCAGCACAATGCTTTCTATCATCGTATCGAATCCCCGGTAGTCTACCAGGATGACGTTCACCACGTTCTTTCCCTTGGCGGCCAGGTAGGCATTGTCGGCATAAAACCTGCTCACTTCCTTTTCCGCAGGCGATACCAGCGCCTGGAAGGTGATGATGGAGATCAGTGTCCCGAAGGCTACGGCTATAAGGAGATCCCTTGTTACAATGGTGGCCCTTGCATACTTCATGAAAGGAGGTAATTTGAACAATACCAGTACGAAGAGCACGGATGTCAGGGTGTCGATGGTGAACTGGGTCATGGCCAGGTCCGGCGCTCCGTAAAACACGAACATCAGGCAGATACAATAGCCTACAATGGTCATGCCGGCTATGGCTGTCAGCCTGGAGCTGGTGAATATGGTGACCATAATAGCCACAATGATGATGGAAAATACAGTGAGCTCATACAGCCTGAAGGTGGACAGGGAAGACGTATTGATCTGGATCGGCACTTCCGTGAAGAGCTTATAGCCCACCACGCAGATGATGAACAGGATAATGGTCATGATATATATGCGCAGGTATCCGTTGTGCATTACCTGTGTATAGAAAAGCGCCAGCCTTTTGACCCCTGTTTTTAAATAGTTATATAGCTGCTCCGGCTTTACGGCATCCAGCAGTTCCATTTTCTCCTCCTGCCGGTGGGTCTGTTTCCTGAATATATACAGGGCGGCGCCGGCAAGGATGGTCAGGATGCTCAATACCAGGGTAAGGCTCATCCCATGCCACACTTTAAGGGGAAGATCGGTAAAATGGCGCGTGACGCTTAAAGTGGCGCTTTTCAGCAGGATCTCATCTGCGATATAGGGGAAGCATCCGTAGAAAATGCCCGCCACCGACAAAAGCACGGGTGGCAGCAGCAGGAATACGGATAAGGGCTTTATCTTTTCAAATTTTTCAGGAATGGGACCAACGAAAGGCTTCAGCGCTACCTGGTAGCCTGAATAGCCTATGAAAATATTGGAGATGATCGTAACGGCCGCTATGCTCCACATCAGGACAGGTCCGGAAATGCCCAGGGTGCTTTCATAGATCATTTCCTTACCGATAAATCCCAGTGAATAGGGAAAGCCGATATTGGACAGCAGCGTAAGTATGCCCGCCCCGAACAGGAGCGGCATTACTTTCCTTAAGCCGCTAAGCACGGTTACGTCCCTGGTATGGGTTTCGTGGTCTATAATGCCGGTGATCAGGAAGAGCGAGGCCTTGTAAAGCGCATGAGCCACGATGAATACCACAAGGCCCTTCAGTGCAAGGTCTGTTCCTATTCCGAGCAACATAGTGAGCATACCCAGCACCGCGATAGTAGAATAGGCAAGAATGCCTTTCAGGTCCGTTTTGTATAAGGTATTTATGGACGCGTACAGCATAGTAACGGCTCCAACGATCAGCAGGGTAGTATTCCAGTAAATATGCCCGCCGAACGCCGGGGTAAGGCGCGCCAGGAGGTAAATCCCGGCCTTCACCATAGTAGCGGAATGGAGGTAGGCGGAAACGGGGGTAGGGGCTTTCATGGCATTCGGCAGCCAGAAATGGAAAGGGAATTGCGCCGATTTGGTGAAAGCGCCCAGGAAGATCAGGGCGATGGCCGGCAGGTAATAGGGACTGTTATGCAGCAGCTCCCTGGATTGCAGCAATTCCTGTATGGAATAGGAGCCTATAATATTGCCGCTGAGGATGAGGCCTGTCAGCAGGAAGAAGCCCCCGATGCCAGTGATGGCCAGGGCCAGTTGCGCGTTCTTCCTGGACTTTTCATCTTCCGTATTGAACCCGATGAGGAAAAAGGAGCTGATGCTGGTCAGCTCCCAGAACACGATCAGGGCTATAAGGTTATCCGAAAGCACCACGCCGAGCATGGACGACATGAACATGGTCAGGTAAGCGTAAAACTTATCCGTATGCTTATTCCCGTACAGGTACTTATGTGTGTACAGGAAAATAAGGCTTCCTATGCCCGTGATCAGCAGGGTGAACATCAGGGATAGCCCGTCTAATCGGAAGTCCAGGTTGATGCCATACTGGGGTACCCATTCCGAACGGTACACAATATCCAGTTGCTGGTTGATCTTGGTAATGAATCCTGAGAAATAGGCGAATAATGATATAGGGTACAGGGCCAGTAAAAAGAAATATTTTGATTTAATATATTTCCCGAATAATAATAATCCCAGACTTATTAAAAATCCTGCTATAACTGCCCCGAACATATATGATGAAAGTGATTTAATGGATTCTGAAAACAGACGTTTTTCAATATCTGTAAAGTTAGAATTTTATTTGCAGATATCACCGGGACACTCTAATAAAGTTTTGAAAAGTTATAAGAAAAATTTATTTTAATGTTATTGACCTGCTTACTCCCATTTAAATGTCCTGAGCGCGATGAAGAGCGACAGCACACCCCATAATGCCAGGATGGCGAGGTCGGAATTTATCGCCCATAAGCCGGCGCCCTCGAAGGCTACGGACCGGACCGCATGGTTGTAATAGGTAAGGGGCATGATATTGGCCAGCCACTGCAGCCACTTAGGCAGGCTCTCCACCGGGAAAAAGGTTCCGGCAAGTATGAACTGCGGCAGCGTTACTATATTGGCCAGGGGAGGGATCATGGCTTCGCTCCGGGCTATCCCTGAAATGATAAAGCCATAGCTTAAAAAGGTGAACAGCGAAAATGTGCTGATGACCAGGATATCGGTAAAGGTGGCGAACCCGTTGATGAGGGTATAGTCCAGCCAGTAATACCCGATCAGGAGAATGACGGCCGTGGAGATGACCTGGATAATGATCCTGGCCACGCACTCGGCCACTATGATGATGACCGGCTTTACAGGGGTCGCCAGGAAGCGTTTAAGCACCAGGTTCTGTCTTAAATTATAGAACAGGAACGCGGTTCCGAATACCGAAGCGGCCAGCAGGGCAAAGCCCAGTTGCCCGGGCAGGATAAAGTCAATACGCCTGAGGGCTGTGATCCTGGCGGCGGGAGCCTCTTCCAGCCCGAACGGCCGCTGCGTGAGGCTTTGCTGCAAAAGCGCATAGAACAGGTTGCTCTGCCCCGGATCGAGGGTGGTCTTCACGATGGTGATGCGCGGCTGCTCAACATCACCCTGCAGGTCTATCAATGCCTCCAGCTCCTGTACCTTGAACAGGTGATGCAGCGCGGCGCTGTCCGCCCGGGGAAAGGACAATAGCTGTATATTGGCATTCGCCTGCAATGCTTCCTGCAGCTCCGGACTGCTGGTATCGGTTACGGCGATTTTATAGACCCTGGCCGTGTTGGGATCCATAAAGCTGAACGCCAGGATAAATACCAGCGGGAAAGCAAACGAGAATATGACTGCGGTGGGGCTTTTCAGCATGGATTTAAGCGCCGCTGTAAGCAATGCCCGGAAGGCAGTGAACTGACTGTATCGGATCTTTTCTGGAGCCATCAATAAAAATATTTACGGGTGATCGGGTGGTGTGTCCTTCGTGCGGCCTGAGGACCATAAGGCTTTTCCGTACAAGCAGGTGTGAAAGGCGAAGAAGCCGATGATCAGGTAGCTGCTGTATTTGCTGATGCCCGGCAGTCCGGCTGTTTTAGGCACCGCGTACACCGCAGTGAACAGGATGCCCAGGATGCTTACAATAAGCGCAGCGATGTAAAAAGGCCTGGATTTAAAGAACTGCATCATATTATTTCAGTTGTTTGAGTCTGGAAGCGTACATATAAATGAAATACGCAAAAATAAGCGGCGCCAAAGGCATGGCGATGGCCCTGATACCGCCGACATACCTGTAGCTTACCACCAGGTACAGCACACTGGCGATGAAAGCCAGGATGCTGAATACCAGGAACAGCTTATACAGCCTGGATTTGTTGCGGTTATCGAACCACGGTATCTTGTTATCGGTGTCGTTGCTCATTGTTATATTGGATCAATTGCTCAATGTGTTGAATGAAGGTATCTGTATTGTCCTGGAATACCACTTCGATATCTATGACGCCTATGTTCCTGTCAGGGAAGAGGTCTGCGTGAAGCTGCCATTTTACGGCATCCTTCCTGGTCAGCAGTATCTGGTAGTGGTCTTCGGGATAAGTATCCAGCAGTTTCCTGATGATCTCCGGCGTATATTCATAATGGTCCTTAAAGCTAATATCGATGACCACTTCTCCATCCCGGCGGAGGTGCTGTAAAAGATGCCGGGAGTTGGCAATACCGCTTACTGCCACAATGATCTTGCCGGATGCCGGTAAGGGAGCCCCAGTCGTAATGTGGACAGGAGGATAATAATTATAACGGGAAAACAGGACTTTCTGGTGCGGGCAGGGACGAATGTCACGGATAACGGCTTCCTGCTCTGGTGCGGATAAGATGCCCGGGCATTTGGTCACTATGATGTAATCCGCTCTTTTATAGCCGCCGGCGGCCTCCCGGAGGCGTCCCTGTGGCAATACCTTATCCCTGTAGAACGGGTCATCATAAGTGGTCAGCAGCACTTTGACATGCGCATCTATACGGCGGTGCTGGAAGGCGTCATCCAGCAGGATGATATCGGTCTCCGGCAGCAGCGTTTCGATCTGCCGTACGGCGCTGACCCTGTCTTCTCCTACGGTTACGGTGAGGCCGGGAAACCGCTGTACGTACTCTGCCGGCTCATCTCCTATCTGGGCGGCATCGCTCCGGTGGTCTGCTACCAGGAATCCCTTTGTCTTACGTTTATATCCCCTGCTGAGGGTCACTATTTTGTAGTGTTGCCGCAACTGCTGTACCAGCCAGGCGGTGTGAGGTGTTTTCCCGGTCCCGCCGGCAGAAAGGTTGCCGATGATGACCGTAGTGACGGGTGAGAGGTAGCTGGCTTTTGTACCGCTGTTATACAGATAATTACGCAGGCCGGTAATTACTTTATATAATATGGAAAAGGGGTACAGCAGCATTATAGGTCAGTACGGTTGATTTCAAACGCAAATTTAAGGGATTCGCTCAGATAAGAAGCTATAAATATCGGGAAGTGGCAAGAAGCGGTCGTAACAAAAGCGGCTATACGCTGCACGCAGCATAAATATCCTTCAGGCAGCCCCTGTTATAGGGATATACGGGCGGCGGCAGGTTCAAAAGGTAAAGCGGTTGACCTACAGGAGCAGGCAACCGCTTTACCGGGTATGATAATTCTTAAGACTTATTCTACGCAGGAAAAATCACCCAGGGAATACTCATCCGGGCAGCCTTTCAGGCAGGAAGATTTGCCTATAAGGGAATTGGTGATATGCGCGTTGCTGATAATGGTATCGTTCCTCACAATGCTGTTGCTGATCACGCTGCCGTTTATTTTGCTGTTCGCTTCCAGGGAAACGTGCGGCCCTATTACGGAATTGGATATCTCCACGTTCTCCCCGATAAAGCAGGGTTCAATTATAATGCTGTTCGTGCTTTTATGAGAGGCGGCTTTCAGCACTTCCTTGCCGTTCTTGATCTCCAGGATACGCTGGTTGGTATATACGGTGGCATCCTTATTGCCGCAGTCCAGCCATTCCTCTACCTGGTCACAATAGAATTTAATGCCCTTGTTACGCATATGCTCCATAGCATTGGTAAGCTGGTACTCACCTTTTTCCTGGATGTTATTATCTATGAGGTACTGCAGCTCGTTGCGCAGGTTCTCTCCGTCCTTAAAGTAATAAATGCCGATAATGGCGAGGTCGGATACGAACTCTTTGGGTTTCTCCACCAGCTCAATGATCGCGCCGTCCTCAGCCAGCCTTACCACGCCGAATTGGGACGGGTCTTTGACCCTTTGTGTCCAGATGATAGCGTCCTTACCGGTATCAATGGTAAACTCGGCTTTGATAAGGGTATCTGCAAAAGCGATGAATACATTGCCCTGCAAGGCTTCTTTTGCTGCCAGGATAGCGTGCGCCGTTCCCAGCGGCTCATCCTGGTAATATATCTTTCCTTTGGCACCCAGGCTGTCGGCCACTTCCAGCAGCAGTTGCTCTGTCTCTTTCCCGAACGCCGGGTTGATCACGTAGGCTATTTCATCCAGCTTTTCATTACAGGTGGCGGCTATGTCCTCTACAAGTCGTTGCACGATAGGTTTGCCTGCAATGGGTATCAGGGGTTTTGCTGTGGTCAATGTGTGCGGGCGCATGCGTTTGCCCATGCCGGCCATAGGTATAATTATGTTCATTCTTTTGTTTTTTTACAAGTCTCTTTTCACGGAAACGACGGGCAAAGATATTCAAAAAGTTGTTTATCTCGGAGTTTAAAAAAACGTTATTATTTTTCTGCTGAATTATTAGGCTTTATATTTGTTTTTTCAAATTAAGACTATATCTTTGGTTAAAATATTCTTATTGAAAAGAGCTCACAGTAAGTGAATTCATTTTTTACAAATTTAAATAAGCAATGAATTTTAAATTTTTACTATCTATAGCATTTTTTTGTATTGTATCGTTCGGATTTTCTTCTTGTATTAAGGATTACACATGCAGATGTACTATGACCTATTCCGGGGCTCCGGGATTTACACAAACTGAAAAGGACTATAAGGTGAGAGATACGGAAAAGAATGCTAAAAAGATATGTGAGTCAAATTCCAGGGAATATGAGCACAATGGCATACATACCAAAGAGGACTGTAAGCTGTTTTAATACAAGCCGCTTGTAATATTATATATTTGAATGAATGGGTTGCCGGTAATTACGGGCAACCCTTTATTCTTTTGATCATTTTTGTAACCCGTAGATCGAAGGTCCCATCATTGTAAAAAGGCCGGGTTATATCGTAAGAAACAAAGCCATTATAAGTTACCCATCCATTATGAGAACTGCCTCACATCCGTCCGGAATGCCCGGCACCCTAAGGGCCTTTATTGTAAGAGAGGAAACACTGCTAACTGCTCGGTCATTTTAAAAAAAAACACCGCAATAGACATTGCAGTGCGGTTAATATTAAAATATTAATATGAAGAAAAATTTAATTAAGGTTTAGGTTGTCCTGTTATTATTTTCAGACCTTGTAAAGTTAATAAATTGTTTTTAGAAAAACAAAGAAATAATATAAAAAATCCGGACTATCTATAAGAAACAGGCTTCCGGGTGGGGGGAGGAAAGAAATGCTAAAAAAGAAAGATAAATTGTTTCCCCGGGTTCATAAATAGAGGGTTCCGTCTGCGGAGCAGCATACCGGGAATGTTGGGGGTAGTGGGGATGCTTATTGATCCTTGTCAGCTTCACCTGATTCCGGCAGCTTGTTACTGGCAACGTCATCGCCGGCAGATCCTTTGCGGGACCGGTTAGTGCGGGGATGCTTTTTACCAGGAGTAGGCGGTGGTGTATCTCCGGTCTGTGAAGAGGGCGCTTCTTCCGGCGTGGTCCGGGGAGCGGCGGTCTGATCAGCCGTGTCCGGTTGGCGTGCTTCCGTATCATCTTCCGGTGCTGCCGCCTGGTCCTGTAGAGAACGGAATACGAGGTCCTGTTGCGTTTCCAGCATCTCAAGGGCCTTCTGGGCCGCCGTCTGGCTGGCTTCTTTTTTAGCATAGCCTGTTGCGGCTACAAAAAGCTGGTTATTCACATAGATACCTACATTGAATATTTTTCTGCCGGCTTCAAATCTTTCCCATATCGTATTGAAATCCAGGCTGTAATTGTTCTTCTGGGCCCAGGTGTACAGTCTGTTCTTGAAGTTGTACTCCGTCTGTTCCAGCTCGTCAATATCCAGGAAGGTCCCGATCAGCTTACGCTTCAGGAACTTGTTGGTGGTTTCAAAGCCTTTGTCCAGGTATACGGCTCCTACCAGCGCTTCAAAGGCATTGCCGAATATATGGCTTCTGCCCAGCACCTTATCCTGCTTATTGTAACGTACCAGCTTTGGGAGTCCCATTTTTATGGCTACGGCGTTCAGGCTCTGCCTGCTGACGATCTTGGAGCGCATTTCCGTGAGGTAGCCCTCATTCTGGGTGGGGTATTTTTTGAACAGGTATTCTCCTACGATAGAGCCGATAAAAGCATCTCCTAGAAATTCCAGGCGTTCGTTATTAAGGGTATCGCCGGCAGAGGACCGGTGGGTCAGCGCCATGACATAATAGGGCATATATCCGGGAATAAATCCCAGGATATTGGCCAGGGCCTTCTTAAGCACTTTTTCCTCCGGAGTGGACCCTTTAAATAATTTAAAACTGAAATTCAAAATTACTCGGCGTATTTCTTAAAGATAACAGTAGCATTATGACCACCAAATCCGAAAGTATTGCTTAATGCAGCGTTTACCGTCCTGTTCTGCGCTGTGTTGAAAGTCAGGTTTAATCTGGGGCTGATAGCCGGGTCATCTGTAAAGTGGTTGATGGTGGGCGGCACTACATTGTTCTTAATGGATAGGATAGTGGCGATGGCCTCAATCGCTCCGGCGGCACCGAGGAGGTGTCCGGTCATTGATTTTGTGGAGCTGATGTTTAAATTATACGAGTGCTCACCGAATACTTTTTCTATAGCCGTGATCTCTGCGATGTCTCCCAGCGGCGTAGAGGTGCCGTGAACGTTGATATAATCAATATCCGAAGGTTTCAGTTGGGCATCTTCCAGCGCCAGGTTCATGACATTGATCACACCCAGGCCTTCGGGGTGCGGTGCGGTCAGGTGGTAAGCATCTGCGGTCATACCGCCGCCTACCAGCTCACAGATTATGTTGGCGCCGCGCGCTTTGGCATGCTCCAGCTCTTCCAGGATGATGCAGCCTCCGCCTTCACCGAGCACAAAGCCATCCCTGTCCAGGTCAAAAGGCCGGCTGGCTGTTTTCGGATCATCGTTTCTTTCGGACAATGCCTTCATGGCATTGAACCCGCCTATGCCGGATTGTGTTACCACGGCTTCAGAGCCGCCGGTAACTATCGCGTTGGCTTTGCCGAGACGGATATAGGTGAACGCATCGATCAGACCATGCGTGGAAGACGCACAGGCACTCACGGTAGCGAAGTTGATACCCCTGAATCCATACTTCATGGAGATATGCCCTGCAGCGATGTCCAGTATGAGCTTGGGAATAAAGAAAGGGTTGAACCTGGGAGTACCGTCGCCCTGGTTGTAATTGGTCATCTCTTCGATGAAGGTGATCATGCCTCCTATGCCTGAAGACCAGATCACGCCTATCCTGTCCTTATCCAGGTCCGGGTGGTCCAGGCCGGCATTGTTCACCGCTTCTGTGGCTGCGATCATAGCGATCTGGGAAAAGCGGTCCAGCTTTTTTATCTCTTTACGCTCCAGAAAGTCTTCGGGTTTGAAATCTTTCAGCTCACAGGCGAATTTGGTTTTAAATTTTTCAGCATCAAATTGTTTAATGAAATCGGCACCCGAAACGCCATTAGTCAATGCGTTCCAGTATTCTGCTACATTATTGCCTATTGGTGTCAGGGCGCCGAGGCCCGTTACTACTACTCGTTTTAACGGTAAATTCATTTACTTAATCTGATTTAATAAGATACTTGTTGCTGATATAAAAACCTGTAAGCTGATTATTTAGCCAGACCTTCCAGGTAAGCGATCGCCTGCCCTACAGTTCCGATGTTTTCAGCTTGATCATCAGGAATAGAGATATTAAATTCTTTTTCGAATTCCATCATCAATTCTACAGTATCTAAAGAATCTGCTCCAAGGTCATTAGTGAAACTTGCTTCTGGAGTGATTTCTGATTCGTCAACACCTAACTTGTCAACGATGATTTTTTTTACGCGGTTAGCTACTTCTGACATAATTTATGCTTTTAAAATTTGGTGGCAAAAATATAATTTTTAATCAAACAAGAAAATTTATTTCCTGAGAACTTTCAAATTTATATAAAATAATTCTAAAAACTAAAATTATATAAATCTCCTTACAGGCTGCAATATTAAAAATTATTTTTTCATAAACAATTATAAATTACGCGGTAATTGCTAACTTTATAGCTTAAGTGACTTCAGGATAAATCATTGCTCGCATGAATAAAAAATTACTGTGGATTATTATATATGTGTGCTGTGCTGTTACGGGATGGAGCCAGGGACTGCACTTCTCCCAGATATCGAGTGCTCCCCTGTTCCTGAATCCCTCCAATACAGGACTGCTGCCTTATGATAACTACAGGGTAGGAGCGCATTACAGGAACCAGTGGAATACGGTCCCGGTAAATTATACGACCATGGCGGCATTCGGCGACCTGCAACTGCTGAAGAACGAGAATGAGACCAGCTGGTTCGGGCTGGGTGGCGCATTCTACAGTGACAGGGCCGGCGACGGCATATTGAGCCTCAGCCAGATACAACTGTCCCTGGCGTACCATATCAAGACCAGCTATACCAGCATGCTGTCCATAGGCTTTGGTGGCTCTTATAAGCAGCGGACCCTGGACTTCAGCAAGCTCAGTTATGATGTGCAGTGGAACGGTTTTTCCTTTGACAGGTCATCTCCCAACCACGAGCCTTTCAAATACGAGTCAACAAGGTTCTGGGACCTGAGCGCGGGCCTGAACTACGCCTTATTTCCCAACGACTTTTTCTATGCCAAATTCGGCGCCGGCCTGCTGCATGTCAACAGGGCCAGCGAAACTTTTTATAACAATGATAATAAGCTGGGCTTCCGCCCTGTAGCCAGTGTAGAGATCATAGGGAAGGCTACGGAATACCTGATCGTATCTCCGGTATTGTATGCCTCTTTCCAGAAAAAAGCCTCGGACGTGGTGATCGGGAGCATGTTCTCCTACAATGCCAGCGTGCACAGCAGGTACCCCAGCATCTTCAGCATCGGGGTATATTACAGGTGGAATGACGCCGTTATCTCCGCGCTGGGCTATGAATTCAACAAGGTTAAGCTGCTGTTCAGCTACGACATCACCACATCGGGGATGAAAGCGGCCAACAATATGAATGGTGCTATGGAGTTTTCCATTATTTACCAGGGATTATACCCTAAAAACAATGCCAATAACCGCGGCGGCTTCAACTGCCCCCGATTTTAACAAGGTTTTGGGATCATGTTTGAACAATTTTGCTCTTTTTTGTATTAATTTAAGTGAAAAAAATAATAATTTATGGAAGTAGAAAAAGCAAAAATACTTTTGGTAGAAGATGATACCAATCTGGGACAGGTGTTGAAAAATTATCTGGAGCTGCATGACTATGTGGTGGAATTGTGTAGAGACGGCATACTGGGACTGGCAGCATTTAAAAGAGAAAAATTTGACCTGTGCATCCTGGATGTAATGATGCCTAATATGGACGGGTTTACGCTGGCGGAAGAGATCAGGAACCTGGATATGGAAGTGCCTTTGTTTTTCCTATCAGCCAAAAATATGAAAGAAGACATCGTAACCGGCTATAAGCTGGGTGCCGATGACTATATTACCAAACCTTTTGACAGCGAGGTGCTGTTGCTGAAGATACAGGCTATCCTGAAACGCAACAGTGAGATAGCGGACAAAAATAACAATGTGGTGGAATACGAATTTGGTAAGTTCCATTTGAACACTAAATTGAGAATACTATCCGTGGATGATACGAAGCATACGCTGTCTCCCAAGGAGAACGCGCTCCTGCAGATGCTGTGCGAGTACAAGAACGACCTGCTGCCCAGGGAACAGGCGCTGAAGCGCATCTGGGGCAGCGATACCTATTTCAACGGCAGAAGCATGGACGTATATATTGCCAAGCTGAGGAAATACCTGAGCGCCGATGAAAGCGTCAGTATCGTGAATATTCACGGCAACGGGTTCAGGCTGGTAGTAGAATAATATTTATAGGCCGACAAATGCTCTGAGACATCGTAATTGCATAAATTGCGGTGTCTTTTTATTTTATGAGAAAAATATTGACCTTAAGCACGGTTTTCCTGGGCTGTCTTGCTGCTATGGCGTCAGCCTGTCCGCCGGCACCCGGAGAAATGGATACGCTGCCGTCGGTAAAGAACGGCGACCTGGTGTTTGTGGATGCCGGTTGCGGCCCTTTGTGTGATGCTATCAGCAGCGTTACGGCATCCCGCTATAACCTTCCTTTGTCCCATATGGGAATTGTGCAAATCGCCTCGAACGACACCTTTGTTATCGAGGCCGTGAGCAAAGGAGTTACCAGGACACCCTGGCAGGTGTTCAGGCAGCGGTACCGTGATATCTATGCAGGTCGGATACGGCAGGCGTCTCCCGGCTTTATAGACAGTACCCTGGAGTTCTGCCGGCGGCAGTTGGGCAAAGCCTATGACGTCTATTTCTTAATGGACAATGACAGGTATTATTGTTCGGAGCTGATCTATGACGCCACGCTCTATGCAAACGGGGGTGTTCCTTTTTTTGAGCTGGCCTCTATGACCTATAAAAATCTCCGGTCGGATGCATACAATAGCCACTGGGTAGCCTATTTTGAAAAGCTGAACGCGCCTATCCCCGAGGGGCAGCCGGGGTGCAATCCCGGGGGCATATCCTTGTCAGAAAAAATAACATTCTTTAAATTGAAATAATATGGATTTGAATATCGGAACAGCAGGCAAAGCGCTGAAAGTATCTCCGGTGGCGGCCGGTACCTGGGCGGCTGGCGGCTGGATGTGGGGCGGCAGCAATACACAGGAGAGCATCAGGGCCATACAGGCCGGCATTGACAATGGTATGACCTCTATTGACACGGCTCCCGTTTACGGGCAGGGCCTGAGCGAAGAGATTGTAGGCGCGGCGATCCGGCCGTATAACAGGGCAGATGTGCAGTTGCTTACCAAGTTCGGTATGCGCTGGGACACGCAGCAGGGCGAGCTGGCCATGCACTCTCACAAAAACGACGGCACGCCGGTAGATATATACAGGTATGCCGGCAGGGAAAGTGTGCGGTATGAGTGCGAGCAGTCCCTGAAAAGGCTGGGCACCGATTACATTGACCTGTTCCAGATACACTGGCCGGATGTAACGACGCCCATCGAGGAAACCTTTGAAGAAGTGGCCCTCCTGATAAAGGAAGGTAAGATCCGTTATGCCGGTGTCTGTAATTACAACGCAGCACAGCTGCAAAGGGCGATGTCCGTTTGCGAGATCGTTTCCAACCAGGTGCCTTACAGTATGCTGAACAGGAAAATAGAAGCGGAATTGGTGCCTTTCTGCATAGCGCATAATGTGGGCATACTGGCTTACAGTCCTATGGAGCGGGGCCTGCTGACAGGGAAGATAAAGCCCGGAACGGTCTTTAAGGAAGATGATCACCGGTCGCGCCATAAGCTGTTCCAGCCTGAGATCATAACCGAAGTGCAGGCTTTCCTGGAAAGCATCGCCCCGATGGCGGAATCAAAGCAGATATCATTATCCCAACTGGTGCTGGCCTGGACGAAATCCCGGCCGGGTATTGCGGCTGTGCTGGCGGGAATCCGGACAGTGGAGCAGGCTATCAGCAATGCCCGTGCCATGCAGGTAGTGCTGGAGCACGAGGAGATCATGTTTATAGAGAAGCAACTGGGAAAGCTGACGCTCCCGGCTTAGCGGGCTTACGGTTATACGGGCAGCAATAAAATAACTGCCTGTCTGCGTACAGGCAACAGCCTTTTATTACGGATACGTTTCGCTGGTCAGTGTCCTCTCTGTGGTCAGAGGCCGTTTTTACTATAAAGAAACTTAGATACTGGTCATTCCGAACGGATGTGAGGGATCTCTTAGCCAGCATAAAATATGTATAAGTATGGCTTAACCTTTCAGGTTATGCCATATTTTTTTGAGGCGTGCGCGGAAGAGCGCCTTGCTGATAATGGCGGGATCAGGTTCCGGCAGGGTACCTTTTAATATGCTCCGTTGTTGGTGTTCTTCACCAACGACAGAATAAGGACTGATGATTTTCTCTGCTGTTGTTACACTTCGCCAACAGTCAAATAAAAAGCCGGGGCTTTCCCCATCCCTGGTGATCTCAACGACCTCAAATACTAAAGTGATTATCTGCTTACAGGTAACAGCCTTTTATTACGGATACGTTTCGCTGGTCAGTGTCCTCTCTGTGGTCAGAGGCCGTTTTTACTATAAAGAAACTTAGATACTGGTCATTCCGAACGGATGTGAGGGATCTTTTAGCCAGTATAAAATATGTATAAGTATGGCTTAACCTTTAAGGTTATGCCATATTTTTTTGAGGCGTGCGCGGAAGAGCGCCTTGCTGATAATGGCGGGATCAGGTTCCGGCAAAGTACCTTCATAGGGCAGGCCGCGCCTGATATAATATCTGTTGAAGGTGGACTGGTTGATGCCCCATTTGTGTAAAAACTGCTTTCTGCCGTCATTCTTTTCAATCCGTAGCGTGGATTTCGCCTGGAAATGATAGATCCGGCTTTGTCCCACTCCCCTGAATTCCCGGCAGCCGGCATGCCATAATTTCATGGCAAAGTCATCATCGCTGCTCATACCGGGAGACAGTTCCGTGCTGTAGCCGCCCACCAGCGTCCATAATCTCTTGCTGACTATGGTGGGCGGCCAGGCGGAGCCGTACCAGTCCGCTTTGGAATGCCCGCTGAAATGGCTCAGCAGCTCTGCTTCGCGGAAGGTGCTAATGTCGGTGCCGTAATCGGCGTGTATCACACAGGGGTTGCCGGTATCCCTGGGCTCGATAAGCGTACCGGACAGCATGAAGTTATCATCGGGCAGCGAGCGGATGACCCGGAGCAGGTGGCTGTCCCAGCCGGGGCACACATACATGTCATCGTTCATATATACAATATATTCGGCAGTGGCGAGCGTGGTCGCCAGGTTGACGGCAAAGCAGATGCCTATATTGGTATCGCTGTGTGTATAGGGTATATTGTTGCTGCGCAGGTAATCAATAGTACCATCACTCCCGTCGTTGGCATGTACGATGATCTGGTGCGGATATTGAGAGTTCTTTTGCAGGCTTTCGATACAGGCTTTCAGATACGGCAGGTTATTCCAGGAAGGGATAAGGATGGAAAACATATACTATCGGTTTAATAAAAAAAGCAATCTATACGGAATAGATTGCTAAAGTAGAGAAAAAATCAGGATGGAAACCCTGTTCCTTTCTTTATTTTGTCTTTTTGGTCTTACGCTGGAAGGTCATCAGGTGCTTTTCTCCCGAATAGAACACCAGCCTGTCGTTCTCAAGGGTGTAGGTCAGGTTCTGCGTATTCAGCAACCTTGCATAATGGTTGGCAATATCATTGACAATAAGATCCACGCATCCTTTCATCGTGCTGGTGACCCCGGAGAATTTCATCGTGTTCTTGAACATTTCCATATGGCCGCTGAAGTGATTACAGCCGTCATAGCCGTATATCTGGCCGGTGTTTTTGTCGAAGGTGATGTAAGAATACAGGCTCCTGATGGTCATCAAGGTTGTATCATATTTGTATAATGCCCAGTCATAGCTGCTCAGGTAGTCAAATTCGCGGGAAGCGGGCTGCCTGGAAAAGGACATCACGTGCCTGCCGTTTCTGTAAAAAAGCAGGTAGTTCCCCGACAGCTCATAGGTGAGGTGGTTATCTGAGAAAGCGTTCCTGAACCGGCTTTCGAGATCCATTCTGTCGGTGCAGGCCATCATCGTGCCGGCTACCGGTCCTACGTTCAGTGTTTTGTAGTTGACCGTAAAAGCACCGAAGTAATTGTTGCAGCCCCCGAAAAGCAATATCCTGCTGGCAAGTCCGTCAAGGGTCATATACAGGCCCTGGTCGCTTACATCCTGTTCGCTGAAGTAGGTAAGATACCATTTTACATTCTGGATGCTGTCGAAAGAGCGGTGCGCGGGTGTGGCTACCAGCTCCTTGGACACTACTTTTACAAGTTTGTACGTATGCCTGTTGATGTCGTTGGTGCCTTTGGCCTTGGTCCTATCCACCAGCAGCTCATACCGGTAGCCTTCTTCATAGTCAAATCCTTCTATCGGGGCGTACAGCGTGGACCAGTCCTTGTAGTTGTTCAGCTTTACCCAGAGGCATTCCTGCTCCTGGTCGCTGAAGCAGGCCGTTTTCTGTTCTTTTACTATTACTTTGATATGTTCGGCAAAAGCCTGGATGCCTGAATTAACGGTCAATCCTATTGCCAGTAATATGCTTGTGAATTTCATAATAGCTATGATTGTTATTTAGTTAATGCTGGTGTAAATTAACTAATTATTTATGTAAAATAATAATATTTCCCTGAAAAAACTTGCATTAAAAAAGCTGCACCTGTTATCGGGTGCAGCTTTTAATTATGTGGATGCGGCTGAGCTTATTTGATCAGGCCGGCAAAATATTTTACGGTACGCACCAGCTGGGAGACATAAGACATTTCATTGTCATACCAGGAAACTACCTTTACCAGTTGCGCATCGCCTACAGTGACCACTTTGGTCTGGGTAGCGTCAAACAGGGAGCCGTAGCTGATACCTATGATATCCGCGGAAACGATCTCATCGACATTGTAGCCGAAAGATTCGTTGGCTGCCGCTTTCATAGCTTCATTGATCGCGTCAACGCTTGCCTTTTTGGAAACGATGGCTGTTAATTCTGTCAGGGAGCCGGTAACGGTAGGAACGCGTTGCGCGCCGCCGTCCAGTTTGCCTTTCAGCTCTGGCAGCACCAGGCCGATGGCTTTTGCGGCGCCGGTGGAGTTGGGTATGATGCTTTCAGCAGCGGCACGTGCACGGCGAAGATCGCCTTTGGGGTGCGGCGCGTCCAGTGTGTTCTGGTCATTGGTATAAGCGTGTACGGTTGTCATGGAGCCTGCAACGATCCCGAAGCTGTCATTCAGTACTTTGGCCATAGGAGCCAGGCAGTTGGTCGTACAGGAAGCGCAACTGATCACTGTTTCAGAGCCGTCCAGTATTTCATGGTTTACGTTATAGACCACTGTTTTCAGGTCACCTGTCGCAGGAGCGGAGATCACTACCTTCTTGGCGCCGGCCTGTATATGAGCCTGTGCTTTTTCCGCATCTGTAAAGAAGCCTGTACATTCCAGCACTACATCAACATCATGAGTACCCCAGGGAATATCGGCAGGGTTCCTTTGAGCGTAAATCTTTATTTCATGTCCATTCACTATGATTGAGTTGTCCGTATGGGTGACTTCCTGACCGAAACGGCCCTGAGCTGTATCATACTTTAATAAGTGCGCTAAAACCTGTGGTTGTGTCAGATCGTTTATAGCTACAACTTCGATACCGTCCATGTTGTAGATTTGACGGAAAGCTAAACGGCCAATTCTACCAAAGCCATTGATGGCAACTTTTACTTTACTCATGATATGGAGCAATTTTTTGAATATGTGATGTAATAATTGATTTCGGCTGCAAAGCTAAACAATTATTATGAGAATAGCATGTAATGCAGTTGTAATTTATGCCGGCGGCTGCTTACTGCTCATAGGTCTGCAGTACCAGCAGTCCGTCCCTTGTTTTAGGCTCGAACCAGGTGCTTTTGGGCGGCATGACATTCCCCGAATCGGCTACTTCAAAAAGTTCCTGTATGCTTACGGGGTAGCAGGCGAAAGCTACGGCGGCCTCTCCGCTGTCCACCAGTTCCTGCAGGGCCCTGATGCCCCTGATGCCCCCTACGAAATCCAGCCTGGGATTGCTCCTGGGGTCTTCTATGCCTAAGATACCATCCAGGATATTGTTCTGGAGTATATTCACGTCCAGGCTGTTGAGCACATCACCGGGATAAGTACCCTCGCGGGCTATCAGCTCATACCAGTTGCCGTCCAGGTACATGCCGAAGCGGTGCCGGGCGGCGGGCTTATAGGTACCGCTTTGGTGGATGGTGACCGTAAATGTTTTGCTGAGCGCTTCCAGGAAAGAAGTCACCGTATGCCCGTTCAGGTCCTTCACCACACGGTTGTAATCCATGATCAGCAGCTCGGACTCGGGAAAGAATCCTGACAGGATCACCTTAAACGGGTTATCGGCAGCGTCTGCGTGCCGGGCATTGAGCTTGGACAGCGCGGCGGAACGATGATGGCCGTCCGCGATATAGGAATGCGGCATATCCCTGTCGAAGATATGCTGCAGGTCGCTGATGACAGATGTGTCATTAATTTTCCATATCCTGTGGGTGATGCCATCGTCCGCTACAAAATCATACAGGGTATCATGATGCTGCTTCCAGTTGTTCAGGATGTCTGTAACGGAAGGAATATCCCGGTAGGCCAGGAAAATGATGCCTGTCTGCGCCCTGGTGGTATTGATGTGGTTGATACGGTCGCTTTCCTTATCATGCCTGGTCAGCTCGTGTTTCTTTATCAGTCCTTTGTTATAATCGTCTATGGCCGTGCCGCATACCAGCCCGGTCTGTACATGACCGTTCATGGTGAGCTCATAGATAAACATAGCGCTGTCCGTATCCTGGACCAGCACGCCTTCCTGTATCATGCGCTGCAGGTTCTCATAGGCTCTTTTATAAACTATTTCGCTGTGGATGTCTGTATATTCCGGCAGGTCTATCTCTGATCTTGTAACGTGGTAAAAATGGTAGGGGTTATCTTTCTGCACCGCTGCCTCTTTGGTATTGACCACATCATAGGGCAGGGTAGCGACTATTTTGGCATATGTATTCAGGGGGCGTAATCCCTTAAACGGAAAAATTTTTGCCATACTTTAAAATTGTGATTTTTAGAGAATGGCAAAAATAGTGAAGTTTTTATATTTATTGACTTTCGAAATGGATTTCGGTTATTTTATAGTCATTATTTTCCAGTTTCAGGCTCAGATAAATGATATATTTATTTTTAGCCGAACGGTAATCTGAAATGAGAAAAATAATATTCTTATTATTGGGATTACTGTGTTTTAATAATTTGTAATACGTAGGAGGTTCCTTATCCAACTGCTGCTTGAGAATAACTACCGCCTGTGATTTACTATAAATGGATTTTTGCTGGTTGAATGATAAATCAACGTTATTGCTTAAGTGATTTTTTATATGTTCTACACTTCCTTTGCTAAAGCTGGTATTGATATCACTTATTATATCCTGGTCGCCTGCACTCCACCCATTAATGGTAAATAAAATCGTATATATTATTAAAAGACAATATACTCTGATTTTATTCATTTTTAAGCCTTAAAAATAAATTTTAGAAAATACTGGATAATATAGTACATACAATAACTGTACCAAATTATTCACAAAACAGATAATATATTGAAGAAGAGGCGGGTGTTATTTGATTCCCTTTTCCTTCATAATATTATTCATCCATCTTAACAGTATGAATCCAAGCGCGGCGGAGATCAGCAAAAGACCGAAGTTCACCAGGAAGAAATGCATCTTGTTTTCGTAATTGTACCAGGTTTTGGCCAGCATTCCGGACAGCTTATTGCCGATAGAAGTGGAAAGGAAGAAGCCGCCCATCATCAATGCCGTGATCCGTACGGGGCTAAGCTTGGACACAAGCGACAGTCCCATAGGGCTCAAAAACAGCTCGCCTACGGTGATAACTCCATAACAGGCTATTAACCACAGGGCTGACACTTTAACAGCGCCATGATCGCTGGCATACACTGCACCAACCATCACCAGGCAGGACAGTGCCGATATCAGCATGCCCCATGCTATCTTGGCAGGTGTGCTGGGCTCTTTGCCTCTTCTCCTGAGGAAGCTGAAAAATGCCACGACAAGCGGGGTCAGGGCCACTACCCAGAAGGGGTTGATGGACTGGAAAAGTTCCGTATTGGCAGTTGCGATGACGCTGCCTTCCGCAGGTAGCTGCTCCCCGGGAATATTCCTGAAATAGACAGGATAATCAAAGGTTTTCATGACCTGTCCGTTTTCGTCCTTCATCTGGGCGAACTGATGGTCGTAGCGTATCACGCTATCCTGCTTGTATACAATGGTATCTGCAAGAGAGAGGTACCTGGCAGCATCCCCGGTGGTCCCGGTCACTTCGCGGTTCGTATAATTTTTAGCCCAGTCTGTCAGGATCGTTCCGTTCTGCTTGAATACCGCCCAGAACATGATGCTTACCGCAAAGATGGATAATAAGGCCGCTACCGGGCGCTTATCGGTTGCAGCAGCTTTCCAGTAGAGGGAGACAAAGAAGAAGATTACCGGTATACAGGCGAAGATGAATGCATCATCGCTGTTGCTGCCGATCAGGTTGGCAGGATTGCTGAACAGGTAAGATAGGGTTTCCGGCCGCGAGAAGTCCACTAATGAGAAATCAAAAGGATATATCCATCCTATAACGCCTGCGATGATGCTGGGTAAGAATACCACGGAGAAGAGCCTGCCGATGCTGATATCATTCGGTGACGCCGGCTTAAGCACATTTGCGGCCCGGTAGTGATTGAGCCCGATACCAAAGATGATCAGCCCGGCAAACATACCCACGCCCGCCGTTATAAAAGCATAATCCCAGCCGAACTTATTCCGCATAAAGGCAGCTATGATATTGCATATGAAGGCACCTATATTGATGCCCATATAGAAGATATTGAAGCCCGCGTCCTTTTTGTCCCTGTATATATCGTTGGTATAGAGGTTCCCGAGCAATGTGGATATGCTGGGTTTGAAAAAGCCGTTACCTATGATAACCAGGGCCATCGAAATATAAAAAGCTTCGATCCCGTCCATCGCAAAGCCGATGTAGCCCAGGCCCATAAGCGTTCCTCCTATGAACACAGCGTTGATGTACCCCAGCTTACGGTCTGCGAGAAAGCCGCCGAGAAAAGGCGTGAGATACGTAAGCGCTATATAGGTGCCATACAAACTGTACGCTTCTTTCGGATCAAATCCCATGCCGCCTTTATCCTTGCTCTCTATCATATACAGCACAAAGATGCCCAGCATCAGGTAGTAACCGAAGCGTTCCCACATTTCTGTAAGGAATAAATACGGTAATCCTTTGGGGTGTTTGGAGTTTGTAGGTGCATTATTCATAGGTTCTGCTTTTTTCGACCCCGCAAAATACATTAATTTAGTATTATTAACAATACCGGGTCCAAATTAAATCCCCCTGCTGTGCTGTACGGCAGGGGGATTTGATCAGGAGAGCGTTACGGGATTAACGGATAAGGGTGATATTGCCCTTTTTAGTGGCGGACGTTCCGTCGCGGAAGGTCACTTCCAGCGTATAGCCGAAAGCGTCCATTTCCTGCGGTACGCCGTTGTAGGTGCCGTCCCAGCCTTCGTTCTTGTCACGGGTGGAAAAAACAAGATTGCCGAACCTGTTGTATATTTTGAAATCAATGGTTTCGATATTGTAGCCTTTTACATATACCTTATCGTTCGTGCCGTCTCCGTTCGGGCTGAAGCCGGTAGGAACATCGGCAAGGTTATGTACTATGGCCTGGATATTTTTACAGGTAACATCCTCACAACCGGCTTCATTTTTGACGGTCAGGCATACCTTGAAGGTCCCCGAGTTATAAAACTCATGATAAGGGTCTTTCTCTGAACTGGTCCTGCCGTCGTTAAAATCCCAGTGGAAAATATCGCCGCCTTCACTCTGGTTAAGGAACTGGGTGCCCTTATTGGGTTCGGGTGTGATCGGCGTATAGCTGAACAGCGCAGTGGGCTTGTCATATACATTCACCTTTATGCTGGCCGTATCATTGATATTACACGTGCTGGGGTTGTTGGCTATCAGGGTTATGGTATAGGAGCCCGGGGTCGTATAAATGTGGCTGGGCGTAGCGTCATTGCTGAAGCTGCCGTCCCCGAAGTCCCAGGTGTAGTTCCTTGCATTGACATAGGTGGGATTGAAGAATACCGGGTCGTTGATGCAGGCCAGCTCTACGGGCGGTAGGTCTACGCTGACCAGGTTATTGATGATCGTTAGGTTTTTGCTGATCACCACGGGATTGTTACAGGCTAAAGGATGCTCTATTGTCAGGGTTATGGTATAGGTGCCGTAGCCGGGATAGGTATGGGTAGGCGGATTACGTCCTACGAATGTAGTATTATCCCCGAAGTCCCACCTGTAAATGGCCTGGTTGGGATTCAGTTGTGAGGTCAAAGTGGTCAGGTTGGTGAAATTGGCATCGAACGAGTAGCAGGTATCTTCCCGGGTATAGCTGAAGTCGCCCCTGATAGAGTCATTCCTCACCTGGATCTGCAGGTAAGTGGTGTCCCATTCAACGCAGGCCCCGGGATTATGGGCAATAAGCCTTACCGTGTATGTGCCGGCGGTAGGATAGGTATAGGATGGGTTGGCCTGTGTGGAGGTTGCGCCGTTATGGCCGAAGTCCCACCTGTATTGCGTGGCGTTGACAGAGCTGTTGTTGAAATTGACGGTGAATGGCGCGCAGCCGCTGTTGCTGGGTGCGGGTGTGGCCTGTGCCACCACTTTGGTAAAGCCGAATGCTATTTTGACCACCCCGATGTTACAGTTGGGGCTGCCGTTCACCGAAGAGTAGGCGCCGGGTGTGGACGGGAAGGCCGTTCCGCCGCCGCAACTGGCACACATGGCTTGGTAGATCACGCCATGAGGGTCAAACCGGCTGGTGCCGCCGTCCACGTGCTCGCCCCTGTTGAAGGCGCCGAAGAAAGAGCCGTACAGCAGGCTTTGCGCGTCTTTGGCAATGACTATAAAATAAAAGTCGCTGCCGTCCGTGTTAGGCTGGAGCGCGTCCTGGGTCACCGGCAGTCCTGAAGTGGTGGTGCCGGGGGTGATGGCATTACCGCCCCAGCCGGACACATACACATTTTCACAGGTATCTACCAGCATCGCTACTAAAGAGATATTGGCGGTGGTCCTGCTACCGTTACCGAACACGGTTGAGTAATAGGTGGAAGTGAATGTATTATTGAGCTTATGGATAAACTGGGCGGAATTGGGATTGGAAAACGGTGCGTTGACCACAGGGTAAGCGCCTGTGGTCTGCCCCATGACGTAGACATTCCCGTTGCCGTCCACCTGTACGCCGTAGCACTGGTCGTAACCGCTGGTGCCTATATAGGTGGATTTGAGCAGGGTATAATTCCCGGAATTCTGGAATTTGACAATGAAACCGTCAGACAGCCCGCCTGAATTGGAAGTGTTGATGCTGCCGGACATAGTGCCGGGATGAAAATCCGTGCTCTGGGTACCGCCGGCGATATAAATATTCTGCTGCTGCTTATCCATGGTGATCACATAGGCTGCATCCGTATTGCTTCCGCCTATCAGCGTGGAATAGATGAGCTGGCTGAGCGCGGGATTGAACTTGGTGAATATGCCGTCCTGCAGGCCGGAAAGATTTCTTTTGGCCCCGTTGGTGGTGGTCGGGAAGTTGGAGGACTGTGTGCTGGCTACTACGTATATGTTACCGCTGTTATCCACGATCACCTCGCTCCTGGAGTCATCACCGTAATTGTACTTGAGGGAATTCTGGTTGGCGTTGAAGCCGAGGGATACATTGATGCCGTCGTCACCGGTGCCGCCCAGGAATGTGCTGGCCACGAGCGCCGAGCCGGAAGCATTGAGCTTGGTAACGAACAGGTCGGTGACACCACCGCCGAATGTGGTCTGGAAGGCACCGTTAGTTACCGGATAATCCTGGGACAGGGTCTTACCCGCGATGATGAGATTATTATTGTTATCTACGATAAGACTGTGGGGATAGTCATCGGAAGTACCGCCTATATAGGTTGAATATATGAGAGAGGAACCCGTGCTGTTGAATTTCGAAATGGTGATGTCACAGGGCATGAGCGCGGAGGAGCCTCCTGAAAAGAAAGCACGGTAGGCACCGCTCGTGGTAGGGTAGCCCAGCCCGTTGGCGATACCGCCCGCATACAGGTTGCCCTGCGGGTCGTAGGTGGCTGTGAATCCCCAGTTGTCGGCTGTGGACCCGCTAAGGGATGCAAAGACCATCACGGGATCTATGATCAGGTCATATTGTTTGTTATATCCTTTGGGGAAGACGAACCGGACCTCGTTATCCTTTACTTCATACTGTGCCGGCACGGTCTTTTTTTCGCCGTTGATGACCTGGTAGGAATAAGGGGCCATTTCTATGACGTTGCCCACCGATGTTTTGATGACGAGCTGACCCTGGTCGAGCGATATACCGTCGGTTCCGTTGAACTGCATCACGATCCTGGAGGGATTGCCCTGCGGGCGGACGATAAAATCGTATTTAAGCTGCTCGTTCTCCGTATAATATTTGACATCTATATTATCGTAGATGTTCTGGTACATTACCACGCCGTACAGGCTGACATTGCTTTTCCAGCGTTTTGGGTCCTGTCCCAGGAAATAATTATGATAGTAAGGCTGCTTCTGGGCGGCCACGATGGTCGCATCCGGATTAGCGTTTTTCCAGGTCATATTATAATGATGGAAAAGCAGCTCGCCGCTTTTGATCTTCCCGAATTTCCAGTCGTGCATCTTTTTGCTGTTCTCCTTATCGCCTATCCGGTAAGTGATCCCGGTTTGCTCCAGGAAGATATCCGCATTTTTGTGCAGTCCCTTGAACCTGAAAGGATGCTCCCACTGTCCTTCATTGGGCACGAAAAGAACGGGCGCGGCCTTTTCGTGCGTATGTTCTCCGCCTTCGTGGCAATAGCCTCTGGTACCGGGATGTACCAGGAAGGAGAAGAAGGTTATAAATAAAAAGAAGTATATTTTATTCATGTGCTTATATTATATATAATTTTCAGGAATTTTAAATATGAAGTTATGGCATTTTGACGATAATTTCAATTTTTGCAGGTAAAAATGTACACTGCTGCGGGTATTGCGACAATAGGTGAAATCAGGACGGGGCCTGCAACATAATCTCATAGGGTACAATTTGTTATGTGAATTGTTTTTGATAAATTCGTGCATATGAAACAGCTTATGATCAGATATCTTATACTGCTTGTCACCCTGTCGGGAGGCATATTGTCATCCGTCCGGGCCCAGGTATCCAGGGACGCGGCGATCAGCCTGCTTTTTGACCAGGATATGTACCTGAAAATTGTGGAAAACTACTCGGCCGATACGTCCGGGCTCAGCGGGGAGTCGTATAAATATATCGGAGTTGCCTATTATTTGTCGGACAGGAGCGATACGATGGCCATTCACTTCCTGGAGAAAGCCCTGTCCAGGGAATGCAGTAACCCGGATATGGTGTATTATTATCTGGGGCAGTCCTGTCTTTTTGCCAAAGATTATGTACGGGCCAAATCGTATTACAGGCACCTGCTCCAGCGGAATCCGCGTCATGCCGGGTCGTATGTGGGGCTTGGGTATTGTATGCTGGGCGAGCATAAGACGGACCAGGCCTGCCAGATGTTTGAGAATGCCTATGTGATAGATAATAAGCATATCGGCGCTAATTTTAACCTGGGCATATACAGCGACGATCCTAAGAAATGCAGGGCCTACCTGGGAAATGTATTGAAAAGTGCAGATTCCACAGATCACTATTTTGTCCGGAGCCTCTACTACCTTGCCCTGATGGATATGGAAACGAAGGCCTACGCAGACGCTGACAGGCGGCTGTTGCTGGCGAAGCGCCTGGCGCCGGAAGACAGCGATATTCTTGAGGGTATCATACAGTCATTGTACAGGCAGGAAAGGTATGCTGCCGCTGAACCTTATAAAAAGGAATTGTACCGCATGTATGCTGATACCGCTATGGCCCGGGAGCTGAAGGAGACCTTCTTCCTGGATGAGTTCAGCTATAAAAAATACAGGGTCGTGGTAAAGGAAAGCTTTGAGTCTGGAAATGCCATGGCCGGGGCTGTCAAGCTCGTTTTTAATGTTTATAATGAATACGGCCGCCTGCTGTACAGGGTACGGCTGGAATATGCGGCGGCTGACGGAAGTGCAGGGGGAACAGCTCCTGCAGGGCTTTGCCTGTACCAGGCGCTTGATAATGATACCCGCATCCGCCATGGTGGGCTGTTTGCCGCAGGCTATGACTATGGCAACGTTAAGGCGGCGGTGATGGACATTCTGAGAAAGAAGCATACCGCTCACTTTTCCGCCCGGTAGCCTGTCCTGTTTTATTTGCGGTAATATTGCTTACTTTTGTCGGGCTAAAAATATTGCTGCTTAGACCCAAAAATACGGTAAATTATTCTGGTGAGTACCTATGCTACATATACCATAAAGGACCTGGAAGTAATGACCGGCATTAAAAGCCATACTATCAGGATATGGGAGAAGCGTTACGGTATCCTGCAGCCCGGCAGAAGCGATACGAATATCCGCTTTTATACCAACGAGGACCTGAAAAAGCTGCTGAATGTAAGCTTTCTGAACCAGCATGGTCTGAAGATATCCAGGATCGCGGAAATGTCGGAAGAAGAGATACGGCTTAAAGTGCAGGCCCTGAACCTGTCGGAGTTCTCTGATGCCACGCTTATAGAAAGCCTGATGGTGGCTATGATAGAGCTTAATGAATCCCTGTTCCGGAATGTATTGCATACGGCTACTTTAAGGTACGGGTTCGAGCAGGTGGCGGTACTGGTGATCTTTCCCTTCTTTCAGCGTATAGGCATTATGTGGCAGACCGGGGTCATTAACCCCGCCCAGGAGCATTTTGTCAGTAATATCGTCCGCAACATGATCATAGGTGCTACGGAGGCCCTCGACTACCATCCCGATCCTGCCCTGAAAAAAGTGGTGTTGCTGCTGCCGGAAAGCGAGCTGCACGAGATCGGCCTTTTATTCTATAATTACGTGCTGCGCATACATAACTACCCGACGCTGTACCTGGGGCAGATAGTGCCGCTGGACAGTATGGAGCGTATCCTGGAGATCACCACCCCCGATGCTCTCATCTGCTCTGTGACCAATGCGTTGAATGCCGGTGATATAGACATCCTGATCCGTCGGATAGCAGTGACCTATAAAGGTCCTGTGTTTGTCTGCGGCAGCGCGCTGTCTGCCTGTGAAGCCCCGATGCCGGCTAATGTAAGCAGGTTTTCGAGAGCTGCGGAGCTGCTGCAGCTCCTTGCCGCGCTTTAAGCGTCTTCCATACTATTCAGTGATGTTGTTGATTGTTCCGGCTGTACGATAGCGGGGCTATCCGGTCATGAGGTTGCAGGAACAGAACGCCAGGCAACGAAGCAGGACCCGGGCAGCGGCTTTTTTACTTCACAACTTTTTATCAGAGATATGCTCCGCTGAGGAGTGTCCTCCCTGCGGGCGATTGATTGTTTTTGCAACAAAGGTACCGAGGGGCGGGTCGTTCCGAACGGATGCGGGGCACCTCTTATATAACCGGTAGCTTATAATGGCTTTGTTTCCTATATAGCAGATAGCCAGTTACTTGATAATATGGATTGCCGGTGATCGAACACAGCCGTATAGTGCAGGTGACAGGCCGGTTGGGGACAACCCTGTATGATCTTTTTTGCCGGTATAAATTTTTATTATAAAATATTTTTGTCTGTAATTATTTTGTTTAACTTTGTTTATCAAATATTAAACAAAATGAATATTAAGGAGCGGAGAAAAACAGCGATTGTCATTGGGGCCGGCTTTTCCGGTATCACAGCAGCCGCTGCTTTGGCCGCTCAGGGTTGGGAAGTGCAGGTGCTGGAAAAGAACAGCACGCCGGGAGGCAGGGCGCGTGTGCTGAAGAAGGACGGCTTTACTTTTGACATGGGTCCCAGCTGGTATTGGATGCCGGAAGTGATCGGCAGCTATTTTCAGCGCCTGGGTACTTCTGTGGAGGACCACCTTGATCTTAAGAGGCTGGATCCTTCCTACCAGGTTATTTTTTCAAGGCATAACACGCTGGAAGTGCCGGCAGATATGAGCGCGTTACGGGAACGCTTCGAAAGCCTGGAGCCTGGAGCCGGCCGGAAGCTGGACCGGTTCCTCAGGGAAGCCCGGCTGAAATACGAGAAAGGGATGGGGGAGTTTGCAGCGAAGCCTTCGCTTTCCATACGTGAATTTGCCCGCTGGGATCTTATCCGTGCCGCTGTCCGGCTGGACCTGTTCCGCTCTTTTTCCGCTCATGTCAGGTCTTATTTCAGGCACCCGGAATTATTACAGTTGTTGGAATTCCCGGTGCTTTTTCTCGGCGCGATGCCCAAACATATCCCTGCCTTATACAGTATGATGAATTATGCGGACCTGTCCCTGGGGACATGGTACCCGATGGGCGGCTTTGGGAAGCTGGTAGAAGCCATGGTAACCGTTGCGGAATCCAAAGGAGTGAAGTTCATGTATGATGTGGACGTCCGGGAGCTTACGCCCGGCGACGGGTCTGTAGAGCGCGTCCTGACCGGTAAAGGTGTCTTTACGGCTGATGTCATTATCAGCTCAGCAGATTATCATTTTACGGAGCAGGTGCTGCTGCCCCCGGCTTACCGTAATTATAGCGCATCCTATTGGGAGAAGCGTGTCATGGCGCCTTCCTGCCTGCTCTACTATATAGGGGTCAGTAAAAAGATAGACCGCCTGCGTCACCACAACCTGTTCTTTGAAAATAGCTTTGATGCTCATGCAGCATCCATATATGAAAGGCCGGCTTATCCCCGGAATCCCCTCTATTATGTATGCTGCCCTTCCAAAACGGATGACAGCGTTGCCCCGGAAGGAATGGAGAACCTTTTCCTGCTGATCCCGGTAGCGCCCGGACTTGAAGATACGCCTGCAGTCAGGAGCTCGTATTTTGAGCATGTCATGGCAAGGCTGGAGGCATATTGTGGCGAGCCCATAAAGGAGCATATCATAAGCTATACCGATTATGCAGGGGAAGATTTTATAAGGGATTACAATGCTTATAAGGGCAACGCCTACGGGCTTGCCAATACGCTGCGGCAGACGGCGCTGCTGAAGCCCGTAATAAAGAACAGGAAGCTTGATAATTTATATTATACCGGACAGCTGACCGTTCCGGGACCGGGAGTACCGCCGGCTATACTTTCCGGTCAGCTGGTAGCCGATTATATTATTGCCCACACGAAAAGATCGCACTATGAAACTTCTTTATGACCTGATTTCCGAAGAGTGCAGTAAAAATATTACCAGGCGTTACAGCACTTCCTTTTCGCTGGGGATAAGATTCCTTGCAAGAGAATTCCGGGGTCCCGTTTATGCCATTTACGGCTTTGTCCGGCTGGCGGACGAGATCGTGGACTCTTTTGAAGGTTTTGAGCAGGAGGCCATGCTCCGGCAACTGGAAAAGGATACGTACCAGTCCCTTGAAGACCGTATCAGCATCAACCCTGTCCTGAATGCTTTTCAGCGGGTGGTCCATAGGTATGATATGGACACGGAGCTGATCGCTGCTTTCCTGGAAAGCATGGCTATGGACCTCCAAAAGCAGGTATATACCAGGTCGCTATATGAAAAGTACATATACGGCAGCGCGGAGGTCGTGGGGCTGATGTGCCTTAAGGTATTCTGCCGCGGGGACGGCCAGTTGTATGAGAGGCTGAGACCTGCAGCGATGAAGCTGGGCGCCGCCTTCCAGAAGATCAATTTCCTGAGGGATATCAGGACGGATTATGAAGGGCTGGGGAGAATGTACTTTCCGGGAACGGATTTCGGTAATTTCTGCAATGCTCAAAAAAGCAATATTGAAGCGGACATCGCAGCGGATTTTGCGGCAGGCTATGAAGGCATCAGGCAATTGCCTGCTGACGCAAGGTTCGGCGTTTACCTGGCCTATGTATATTATAAGCGCCTGTTTAAAAAGATACAGGCCATACCCGGAGAACGGATACTGCAGGCAAGGGTCCGCATACCGGACTACCAGAAAATATATCTGCTGTTCAGCAGCCTTACGAAAAGCAAACTTAATCTGATCTGATCATGAAAAGGTGGTTCTTATTATGCCTGGCTATAATGGCCTGCCTGTCCGCCCGGGCAGGCGGACAGGGGTCCCTGCAGGAGCTGTTCTTTAACGCGGGAACGGATGCCGGTATCCGGAAATTCTACCAGGCGGCGCAGGGTGCCGGTGATAGCCAGGCCCTGACCCGTGCGTACAAAGGCGCGGCAACGGCCATGTATGCAGGTGTGGCGTCTTCGGTAGCAGACAAGCTGAGCTATTTCAGAGCCGGCAGGAAGCTGCTGGAAAGCGCTGTGCAGCAAGACCCGGACCACGCGGAGATCAGGTTCCTGAGGCTGGCGGTACAGGTGAAGGCGCCCGGCATCCTGGGTTACAGCGGCGATATACGGACAGATGCTGATCTTATTATCCGGGCCCTGGAGCAGGGGAGGGTATCTTCCGGGACCGCTTTCTGGAAGCAGGCAATATCGTTTATGCTGGGCAGTGGCGGGCTTACGGCTGCGCAAAAGCAGCGTTTACAAAAAATGCAATGAATAATGATGCAGTATGTGATTACAGTCGATACTTCGGACAGGGAAACCGGTATCATGGAAAAGATAAAAGCGCATGAGTTGGGTGTCCTGCACCGTGCGTTCTCCGTTTTTATCTTTAACAGCAGGAACCAGATGCTCCTGCAGCAGCGGGCGCACGAAAAGTACCATGGCGGCGGGTTATGGACCAATACCTGCTGCTCTCATCCGCTGCCCGGTGAGAATGTGCAGCAGGGCGCAGACCGTCGACTGGCGGAGGAGATGGGCATGGCCTGCAGGCTGCGGCCGGAATTTTCCTTTATCTATAAAGCCAGGGTGGAGAACGGGCTGACGGAGCATGAGCTGGATCATGTATTTATCGGCTATAGCGACCAGGACCCGGTGCCTGATGCGGCAGAGGTCAGGGACTGGAAATGGGTGGATATGGAATGGCTGCTGGAGGATGTCAGTCAGCGCCCGGAACTCTATACGGTCTGGTTTAAGATAATGCTGCCCCGACTTTTGCCGGTAGCCGATATACAGGTACTGGATGCGTGAATTTTATAAATATTAAAATGTTACAGGATATGATCGCGCTTTATTTATTGCTGACCCTGGGGGTCTTTGTGGTGATGGAAGGCATTACCTGGCTGACCCATAAATACGTCATGCATGGATTCATGTGGTACTTTCACCGAGACCATCATGACCCCGCACATAAAATGCTGGAGAAGAATGATCTTTTCTTCCTGATATTTGCTACGCCCAGCTTTTTACTGATGCTGTCCGGTGCCGGCGCCGGGTTTGACTGGCGTTTTTTTACCGGTTTGGGGATCATGCTGTACGGCATAGCCTATTTCCTGGTGCATGACGTCCTGATCCACCAGCGTTTCAGTTGGTTCAGAAGAACGGATAATATTTACTTCCGTGCGCTCAGGAAGGCTCACAAGGTGCATCATAAGCATCTGGATAAAGAGGAAGGAGAATGCTTCGGGATGCTGTTCGTGCCCCTGCGTTATTTCCGGGAAGCTATCGTCTATAAAAAGAATCTTCACAAGAAATAATGAATATCAGTACACATTATTATTATATTATCGTCAATATAGGATGCTTTATCGTGCCGTTCCTTTTCAGCTTTCATCCCAGGCTGAGGTTTTACAGGCGCTGGAAGGCCTTTGGGGCGGGCACGCTGGTCATGGCCGCCGTCTTTATCCCATGGGATATGTATTATACTGCAAAAGGCATCTGGGGATTCAATGATAAATATATATCAGGTAGCTATATAGGCAACCTGCCGCTGGAGGAATGCCTGTTTTTCTTTTGCATACCTTACGCCTGCATCTATACCTATCATTGCTTTTCCATATTCCTGGAAACAAGGAAGATACCCCGTTTTTTTGATTATCTGGGATGGGGGCTGGCTGCCTTATGCATCGTTACCGCAGCCATATACCATAATCGTGCTTATACCCTGGTGACGCACCTTTTATGCGCCGTGCTCCTGCTGCTGCACCTTTGTGTATTCAAAAGCGCTTATCTCGGGAAGTTCCTGCTGGTATTTATGGTGCTGCTGGTACCTTTTCTTGCTTCCAACGGCGTGCTGACAGGGACAACATTCTGGCAATATCCCTTTATTAACCTGGACCCTGATGCCATCGCTGAGCCTATTGTATGGTATGATAATGCGCATAACCTGGGCGTCCGCATATGGACCATGCCGGTAGACGACCTGTCTTACGGGCTTACAATGCTGCTGCTGACGGTTACCGTTTACGAAAGGATGCTCAGGAAGTAGCAGGGTACCTGGCGCCGGCTATTGCGGCTGGAAAAATATAAGGGTATTCCCGAAAGGATCCTTTACCGCAATTTCAAGCTGTCCCCAGGGTTGCTCCTTAATGCCGGGCCTGGCATATTTATAATGTTTGCCTGATAATTGCCGGTGCAGCTGGTGGATGTCATCAGTGCCGATCCTCACGGTGCTGCCTGGTGTGCCGTCACCGTGATGTTCTGACAGATGCAGGACACAATGATTGCTGGATATCTGAAGGTATACCGGGAAGTGCGCTTCAAAACGATGTTCCCAGTCTATGGAGAATCCCAGATAATCCACATAGAAAGCCGCGGCTTTCTCTTCATCGAATATCCGGAGGACGGGTACAGGCTGGTGTAATTGCATAGGTCAGGCATTGGGCGTTTTACGGCTTACCAGGTATAGCTGGGGTACTACGGACATCAGTATGCCGATGGCTACCAGCTGGTGCAGCAGCGCAATGATCTCGTATCTTCCGAAATGTCCCAGTACTATGTGCGGGGCGTTCAGGACGGCCAGCACACCCAGGGTTATCTGGAGCGCTATGAAGAACAGCGGATAATTCAGCGTGGCCCGTAACGAGGTGTTGGCGGTATCGCGGGCCAGCCGCTTCAGCCCGGCATACAGCAATATGGCTGCGATGCCTATGGTATAAGCAATGGTACGGTGTATGAAATGCACGTTGATGGTGCCGGAGCTCCAGCTTTGATCGGTCAGGGAAGCCGGGATATAGCTGCCGTTGATGTCCGGCCAGGTAGGTGCGGCGGGAGCGGCCTTCAGCCCGGCCATGAACGCGCCATAGATGAACTGTACGGTAATAAGTCCTAAAAAGACCAGCAGGGCGGTGCTGTACCGGCGTGAGGGGCTGAATTGCAGGCTGACCGACCTGATCTGCAGCACAAACCACACCTCATATGCCAGCAGCAGCAGCGCGGCTACAAAATGTATGGCCAGGCGGATATGGTTTACATACAGGTCGTTCTCATTCAGCCCGGACTGTACCATGATCCATCCGAGCGCGGCCTGCAGCAGTCCCAGGACAAATAAGACGACCAGAGAGGTGGTCATATTCCCGGTGAAATATTTTTTGCGCCAGAAGTAGAGGAAAGGCACCAGGAATACGATGCCGATGAGCCTTCCCCAGAGCCGGTGGAACCATTCCCAGAAAAAGATGAACTTAAAATCGCCCAGTGTAAAATGATTGTTCAGGTACTTGTACTGGCCTATCTCCTGGTAAGCATTGAAAGCCTTTTCCCATTCCTGCTCGTTCAGCGGCGGCAGCGCACCCATGATCGGCTTCCATTCCGTTATGGACAGCCCGGAGCCGGTAAGCCGGGTAATGCCGCCCAGCAGGATCTGGACAATGGTCATAAAGATACCGATATACAGCCAGGTAAGTAAAGCTTTGCGTTGAGAAGAGGTCAGTGTGTACATTGCTTATCAGGAAAAGAGGTATGTATGTTGAATAACTGCAAAGTTACATCAAGAAAAGAATGTTATGGTATAATTTATTAGCTTTGCAGCCGGATAATTTTTAATATTAAAACCAGGCAGGAATGAAAAAATTAATAGCAGCTTTTATGCTCTCATTACCTTTGTGGACAGGCTGCAGGAACAGCGGACCGGATATCTCAAAGGTACAGGTGGAAGTAACTGCCTATGATTTTTACAAGGATTTTTCCCGTCTGGATACCGCGCACCTGGAAGCCGGGCTCGAGACCCTGCGTGCCAAATACCCGCAATACCTGCCCTTTTACCTGGACACGCTGGCGGCAGGTACCGTCTCCCTGGCGGATTCCTCCACCAATGCTGAAGGTATAAAGACCTTTCTGACGCACAAGGATTATAAGCACCTGCTGGATACGGTCAACCAGGCTTTTCCCTCCACGGACGATATTACAGAGAGCCTGACCACCACCTTCCGGTATATAAAATACTATGATACGGGCATAGCGCTGCCTGATAAAATATACTATGCTGTTTCGGGCTTAAGCAATATGGTGGGATTAGGCAGTAATAATACGCTGACCATCTGCCTGGATTACTTCCTGGGTGAAAACTTTAATCCCTATTACCAGATCAATATTCCTGAATATGTTATTCCCCGCTTTAAGAAAGCATACGCGCCGGTAATGGCCGCCCAGGTGCTGTACCAGGATGCCTACCCCTTTGAGCCTCATGATAAGGACCTGCTGACCATGATGATCGAGCAGGGCAAAATGCAGTACTTTCTCGGCCTTGTGACACCACAGGTGCAGGAGCATATGCGTTTCGGCTTTACGCAGCAGCAACTGGAATGGTGCAGGGCGCATGAAAGAGATATCTATAACTTCTTTACATCCAATGATTTTCTATTCAGCAAAAATATGCAGCAGGTGATGCGTTTTGTCAGTGACGGTCCTTTTACCATGGGTATGCCGCAGGAAAGTCCCGGTAATATCGGGTCTTTTACCGGTTACCGGATCGTGCAGCAATATGTAAAGGAAACGGGTGCCGACTGGTATGCGCTCGTTAGTGAAACAGACGCGCAGAAAATACTTAAATTATCAAAATACAGGCCTTAACAACTCCGGAAGCTCGTTAGGCACAGTATTTGCTGGGTGTGTTATCATACTTTATAACCTATAACCTCAAACATAAAATGAAAAGAATCTTTACGACTTTGCTGTTATTATCCGTATGGGGCGCTGCCTTTGCCCAGAAGGAAGTAAAGGAATATGAAAAGCTTTTGAATAAAAAAGTGATCGCCAGCACCAATATTGATACGGTTGCCTGGCTGTATGACGGCAACTTTCACCTGGGTATCAACCAGGCGCTGCTGCACAACTGGCAGGCAGGGGGCGAGCTGGCCTCTTTTACTGCCAGCAGCCTGTTCTACGGAACGCTGACCAGGTATAACGGCCGGCATTTGTGGACCAACAACCTGGACATGGCCTACGGCCTGCTGTATACTTTCTCCAATGACTTCGTCCCGAGGAAGATAGATGACCGTATAGACCTGACCTCCAAATACGGGTACCGCCTGACGGACAGCGGCAATCTGTTCTTCACTACATTATTCAATGCCAGGACGCAGTTTACAAAAGCGTATAATTACGATCTGACCGGCTGGGATACCTTCAGCACTTCCAGGTTCCTGTCCCCGCTGTATGCTACGCTTGCCCCGGGTATTGAATACCGGAGAGGCGAGGAGATCAGCATATTCTTCTCTCCACTGGCTTCCCGTCTTACCTATGTGGATAAATATTATACTACCAAATTGCCGGAAGGAGCGTTCGGGGTGGCCTTTGACAAGACCATACGCTTTGAGCTGGGCGCCTACCTGACAGCGAGATATAAGAAGCAGATCACGGAGAATATCGCTTACCAGACCAGGCTGGACCTGTACAGCAATTACCTGGCTAAGGACCAGGAGCTGAACGGCGTTGTGGTAAAAGAGGATAATCCCGGCAATATAGATGTGATGTGGGATAACCAGCTTTCATTCAAATTCTACAAATACTTCAGCTTTAATATCGGCGTACTGGCTATCTATGACAATGACGTGCCATATTACAGGTTTGTGGACGATGGCACCGGTAATATGATAGAGAAAAGGGAGCCTGTTAAAGGATTGGGCTGGTGGCAGATCAAGCAGATGATGTCCCTCGGTTTCAACTATAAATTTTAATTGCTTTCCCGTAAGCGTATTTGAAAAACAGCTAGCTGTTATGTTCGACAATAACAAATAAGCATTGATGTCTTACATCAATGCTTATTTGTTTTATGCTCAGGTGCTATCTAAAAAATCTCTTTGATTGTCATATTGAGCCGCCTTGTCACATGGAGCTTGTATTGTCACATTGAGCCTGTCGAAATGTGTGATCTGATAAATAAACACCGCCGTTAATATTCCGATTGAGCTCCATATGACAGGGTTGTTTACTTTTATTGCCTATGTGCTTATAACAAAGACCCTCTTCGTACAAATATGCTTTGCTGAGAAGTGTCCTCTCTGTGCATAGAAGACCGCTTTTGCTATAAAGGTAGTGTATAGGTCATTCCGAACGGATGTGAGGAATCTCTTATAATATTTGTAGCATCTTATAGTGTATGCTCCTCCTTGCTATATGATATAAATAGCCAGTATAAATCTTGCTCCTTTGCTGGCGTTCTTCACCAACAAACCCGGTCTTGAAAAAGCCTTTTGTTTTCACATTGAGCCGCCTTGTCACATTGAGCTTGTCGAAATGTGAGAGTTATATCAATAAACCGTCCTGTCATTGTTATTTTCTTATAGCGTCTATCTGCTTGCAGGAAATCCCTTCTAGTTGCTTCTTTGCCGGTGTTCTTCACCAGCAAACAAAGGTCCCATGAACAACCTGGCTAAGCGTCCAGCCTGATACGGGGGTCGACCTTGGCATACAGCAGATCCGTCAGTAAATTGATGATGATAAACGCAGAAGCGCTTACAATGATGCTGCCCATTACAATGGGGAAATCCATCTTATCAAGCGCATCCACTGTCAGCTTCCCGAGCCCTTTCCAGCTAAAGATATATTCAATAAAGAAAGAGCCTGCCAGCAATTCGGCAAACCAGCCGCTGACGGCCGTTATGACGGGATTCAGGGCGTTGGGTAAGGCGTGCCTGAAAATGACGCGTCTCCTGGAAAGTCCTTTGGCATAGGCTGTCCTGATGAAATCCTGGTGTAAAACGTCCAGGACGGAGCTGCGCGTCAGTTGCGCTATGATGGCCATAGGGCGTATGCCCAGCGTAAATGCGGGCAGGATAAGGTTCTTAAAGCTGATGCGCTGTATACCGGAAGTGTCGTATTCAAACAGGCTGCCCGTCATCGGCAGGCCCAGGTATGGCTTCAGGAGGAATCCGAACACATAGGCTATTACCAGCCCCATAAAGAAGGAGGGTGCCGAGATACCTAAAATGCTGGTGAAGATAGCGCTGCTGTCCCAGGCCGTACCCTGCCTGATGCCGGCCAGTAGCCCCAGTAATATCCCGGTGATGATAGCGAACAGCATAGCGGAAACCGCCAGTATGACCGTGCCGGGCAGCGCTTCCGCTATGACTTCGGATACCGGTCTTTTGGTCTGGTAGCTTCTCCCGAGGTAAGGCTGCTTCAAAACGAGCGTTCCGGCGCTGCCCAGCCGGAGGCTGCCCTTGATATTATACTGGTGCAGGCTGGATGTATCGTGAATGCTTATGGGAGAAAGGTCGTTAAGGTACAGCAGGTAGCGTTCCGGGATGCTTTTGTCAAGGTTCAGCTCTTTCCTGACGTTTTCCAGCGTTGCAAGGTCCGAGCGCTGGCCGAGCGTAAGCCTCGCGGGGTCGGAAGGCACAATATTGAATAAAAAAAAGATCAGCGTGATGATACCCCAGAGTACCACCAGCGCATAAAGCGATTTTTTTATCCAGTAGTTTACCATAAGCGGGGTGGTCAGTTGAGGTGTTGTTGTAAAAACTGCAGCAATTCATTTATTTGCAGGTCCCTGTTGTAATGTTCCCGTATCGTGCGCGCCCCGTTGCAGCCCAGCCGCCGGATCTCTTCCGGGTTGTCCAGGAGCAGCCTGATGTATTTTATGAACTCTTCCCTGTTATCGGCCACCAGTAAATGCTCTTTGTGCGAAACATCTATGCCCTCCACTCCTATGGGTGTGGTAATGACCGCTTTGCCGATGGCCATACCCTGGAATATTTTGATCCTGACACCGCTGCCGCTCATGATGGGAACCAGCAGTATGTGCTTGTCCTTTTCAAATTCATACGCATCTTCCACTTCGCCCACTACGACGACATTGGGAGCCGTATGATGCATCAGCGAAGCCGGCATATTGCGTCCTGCCAGGTAAAGCCTGACCCGGGGATGCGTTTTATAGACTTCAGGCATGATCTCGTCCATCAGCCATTTCACTGAATCCAGGTTGGGCTGCCAGTCCATCGCTCCGATGTGGTAGAGCTTTATATCCGGTGGAGTGATATCCTGCACCGCAGGCTGATTGCTGATCTTTATCCCGAATGTCTGGGTATAGAGCGGTGCTTTTACGTTCTGGATCAGGTAAAAATCCCTGTCCACATCAGAGATCGGTAGTATGATGTCGTAATCCTCCAGGTGTTCCAGCTCGTACTGCTTCAGCCTGCGGGTCAGCAGCCTGAGGTACGCTTTTTTTAAGGGCTTTTGCTCCTGGAGATACAGCCGCTCCCATATTTTATATTCTATATTGTGCGAGCGTAATATGATTTTGGCCTTGCTATGCTCCCGGATGGTCGGGACGTAAGGTGTGAGATAAAGGCTTTCCAGTTGTACAAAATCAAAATGTTGCGATGTGAGCAGCTCTTTTAATGCGACGCGGTAATGAGCATTATCGAAGCGCTGAATATTATAGGACTTTCCCGGCCGGAACAGGTTTGCCAGCACTCCCCAGGCAGTCACTCGATTGTCTACATCCACTGTCCTGAAATGCTCCAGCTTCCCGTATATAGCCGGAAGCCTGGTGGTATCCGTATAGTGCCTGGCCGTATTCATCGCAAGCAGGCTTACCTTTATGCCGGCCTCTATGTAACCTTCTATAAAATAATGCATAGCCAGGCTCCCGCCGTCTTTAAGGGGGTAGGGGATCCTATTGGTCAATATTAAGATATGCATTTTATAATTTGCTTTTGAACGTTTTCTTTGGACTAAGTGGTAACTTTGTAACTGACTACCGAACGATAATCATTAAGAATAAATTGCGCAAAGTAATGACAAATATCTCAAATCCTGCTGAAATAGAAAAGTTAAGGAAGGACTTTCCTATTCTCGGCCAGAAAATATATAATAACGATCTAATTTATTTCGATAACGGAGCTACCACACAAAAGCCACAGCAGGTCATTGACACTATTGTGGAATATTATACCACCTACAACAGTAATGTGCACAGGGGCGTGCATTTCCTGAGCCAGCGTGCTACGGATGCGGAAGAGCATGCGCGCCGTACGGTGCAGCGATTCATCAACGCTCAGTCCCCGGACGAGATCATTTTCACGAAAGGTACCACGGACAGCATCAACCTGCTGGCCTTTTCTTTCGGAGAGCTGGCCATAGAGGAAGGCGATGAGATCATCATTTCCAGGATGGAGCATCATGCCAACATCGTGCCATGGCAGGAATGCGCCAGGCGTCACAAGGCGGTGCTGAAGGTAGTGGACTTCGATGGGGAAGGCGTGCTGGATATGGAACAGTATGCCGGTATGATAACAGACCGCACCAGGATGGTAGCCCTTACCTGGGTGTCCAATACGCTGGGCACCATTAACCCGGTAGCTGACATTATCAGGATCGCGCACAGCCATAATGTGCCTGTAATGCTGGATGCTGCGCAGGCCGTGCAGCATATGCGTGTGGATGTGCAGCAACTGGATGTGGATTTCCTGGTATTCTCCGGGCATAAGATATACGGACCCACCGGCATAGGTGTTTTATACGGTAAGCGGAAATGGCTGGAGCAGATGCCGCCTTACCAGACCGGGGGCTCTATGATAAAGACGGTGCAGGTAGATACCACTACCTTTGGGGATATCCCGTTCCGGTTTGAGGCCGGTACGCCGCATATAGAAGGCATCATAGGGCTCGGCGCGGCTATTGAATACGTGGAGCGGGCCGGCATTGAGGCCATAGCGGCCTATGAGCATGACCTGATAACCTACGCTAAAGAGCAACTGGGAAAGATCGGCAGGGTAAAGGTCCTGGGTGCTTCCCGGCTGAAGGCCGGGGCCTTGTCCCTGGTCATCGAAGGCATACACCCCTTTGATGCCGGCGAGCTGCTGGATAAAAAGGGCATAGCTGTAAGGACCGGTCATCACTGCTGCCAGCCTATTATGGACTATTATGGGATACCGGGTACCCTGAGAATCTCATTTGCCTTATATAATACCAAAGCTGAGGTGGATATACTGGCACGGACACTCGAAAGGGTGATAGGCATGCTGGTATAAAAGATATAAATGGTGTTTCAAAAAGTGGTCATATGATCGTGAACGACAAAATCGGGGTTGTTTTATCCGGGGGCGGCTTCAAGGGGCTTGCCCAACTGGGCGTGCTGCATTTCATGCAGGAGCTCCGGATACCGGTACATGCCATCTCCGGCACCAGCGCCGGGGCTTTGATAGGCGCCTTTATGGCGCAGGGCTATACGCCTTACCAGATACTTGACTATGCCAGGAAGGAGCGTATATTTTCCTATACCTATCTTTCCCTAAGGAATGGCGGCGGGCTCTTCAATACCAACCTGCTGGATAGGATCATAAAGAAATATATTCCGCACAATTCCTTCGAAGACCTGAAGATCCCGTTCTATACCACCGTTACGGACCTGACCAACGGGAGAGAGCTGACCTTTACCAAAGGAGACCTGGCCCTGGCGGTCAAGGCTTCCTGCAGCTTCCCGCTTATTTTCCAGCCGGTGCTGTATAAGGATACCTACCTGTGTGACGGGGGACTGGTAAATAATTTTCCGCTCGATCCTATTGTGAGCACCTGCAATATGGTGATAGGCGTGAATGTCAATCCCATTAATAAGGTGGAAGGCAGTATGAATTACCAGAAGCTTATCGGCAGGATCATCAGGATCACCAGCTCGCAGCTCCCTCCCGAAGCCAAAGCCAAATGTACGCTGTACCTGGAGCCTGACGGCATCAATAATTACACTATGTTCGAAACACAGCGGATCGAAGAGCTGTTCGAGGTGGGCTATATGGCCGCGAAAAAATGCAGGGAGGATTTTTTAAATATAAAAGCAATGGCCGGCGCCTGGACCGGCGGTCAGAATCCGGGATGATATCTCTGAAGCGTTTCCCTTAAAAAACGGGTGTCCAGGTGGGTATAGATCTCCGTAGTGGTGATGCTGGCATGGCCCAGCATTTCCTGTACAGCGCGGAGATTGGCGCCGCCCTCCACCAGGTGTGTGGCAAAGCTGTGGCGCAGCGTGTGGGGATAGATATTCTTCTCGATCCCGGCCCTGCGTGCCGCTTCTTTGATAATATAAAAGATCATTACACGGGACAGCCCTTTTCCCCGTTTGTTGAGGAAGAGCGTATCCGTATGCTGCGGGTGGACGGTCTTATGCACCCTAATATGCTCCTTATACACCTGTATGTGCCGCGCCGCGCTGTCCCCGACGGGTACAAGCCGCTCTTTATTCCCTTTTCCTGTGATGCGGATATAGCCTGCCTCCAGGTAAAGCCCCGAGATCTTTAGGTCCAGCAATTCACTGACCCGCAGCCCGGACCCGTACATTGTTTCTGCGATCGCCCTGTTCCTTTGTCCCTCTGCCGAAGACAGGTCGAAGGTCTGCAATAAGGCTTCTACTTCCGCAACAGAAAGCGTATCGGGTATTTTCCTGCTTACTTTAGGCGCCGCAAGCAGTAGGGTGGGATTTACCTCAATAAGGCCTTCCAGCTCCATAAAGCTGTAAAATGATTTGATCCCCGAGAGCATCCGCGCCAGGGTAGCGGCGGCCAGCTCCATTTCGCCGGCATAGGTAATGAAATGCTTCAGGTCCTGGGTGGTAAGGGAGGTGAGGTCCTTGTCTGCCACGAATGAGCTCAGGCATTCGACATCCCTGAGATAATTGTCCACCGTATGAGGCGAATGTTGCTTTTCGAGCTGCAGGTAATTGCCGAAGCTCCTGATATAGATCGCATTCATGCTCTTACTCTCTTATTTTATCCAGCAGCTCGCTGCATAAATTGGCCTCTTCTCTTGATATGTTGTTGAACAGGCCCGCGTAGTTGTCAGGAATGACGTCATCCAGTTGCTTCAGTATATCCAATCCTTCCTGCGTAATGGTCACCTCTATCATGCGCCGGTTATTATCATTGAATTTTTTATGGACCAGCTTTTTGGCTACCAGCTTTTCTATGATCCTGGTAACGTTTGAATTTTTGGATATCATCCTGCTTTGTATCTCGAATGCCGGGAGCGGTGTGCCCAGGCTGCCTCTCAGTATCCGGAGCACATTATATTGATGGCTGGTGATATTGGTGGATTTAAATATATGGGCGGTTTTGTCCTCCAGCCAGCTGGCGGAGAACAGGATATTGAGGAATAATTTCTGGTATTCGTCGGTGATCTTCCTGGATTTTAATTCTTCTTCTATTTTCATGGTTCAGAAAAATAATACAATACAACTCTTTGGTACTTTGTATTGTTTAATATTAACTTTACTTATTCCAACACCAAAGTTAATATAAAATCGTGTTACTGTCAGATGAAAGAAAAAATAATACGGGTGTTCAGAAAATATAAGCAGATACTTACAAATACGGTCAATGGTTTTGTGGCGGATAAAGGAATGAAACTGAGCGCGGCTTTAGCTTATAATACCCTTTTTTCTCTGGGACCGATGTTCTTTATCGTGATATTCATCACCGGCCGTCTTTTCAGCCAGCAGGCCATAGAAGGGCAGATGTATGATACTTTGAAAGATATTATGGGCAGCGGCACGGCGGAGCAGATACAAAAGCTGGTGCTGGGGCTGCAAAGCGATCAGTCCGGATTTTTTGCCAGGCTGATCAGCATTATAGCTCTTGTCATGGGCGCGACCGGGGTATTTACAGAAATACAGGATTCGCTCAACTTTATATGGGGAGTAAAAGTAAAGCAGAAAAAGGGCATTATCAAGGTGGTCATCACACGGCTGCTGTCATTTTCCATGATCATCGGGCTGGGCTTCCTGATGATCGTATCGCTGCTGGTGAATACCATTGTCATGGCCATCAGTGAGAACCTGCTGGAATTGCTGCAACTGAATGATCTTATCCCGGAGGTATCACGGGGCATGCTCAGCCTGATCAACAACGGGGTGATCTTCCTTGTCCTCAGCGTGCTGTTCACCACTATATTCAGGCTGCTGCCGGATGTACGGATCAAGCTGAGGGAAGTATGGCCGGGCGCTTTCTTGACCACCCTTCTCTTCATGCTGGGTAAATATGTGATCGGTATCTATATCGCGAATAATAAGATCGCATCCCTGTACGGCGCCGCTTCCTCCGTGATCGTTTTCCTGATGTGGATCTATTTCTCTGCCGTGATCCTGTATATCGGGGCGGAATTCACCAGGGCGTATATAGAATACAAGAACGGTAAAATAGAGCCCAGCAGGTATGCCGAATACGATATGAAGCGGTTGCTGGAAGCCTACAGGGAAGAAGACAGGAAAGAGGAGGAAGAAGCCGCCCATCCCGGTAGCGGCAAAGCATAAGCATTCCTTATTACGGCTTGTTCCTTACTGCCACTATGGTCTCTGCGATCAGCAATAAGGCAGCTATGATCAGCAGAGCTTTCCATAACGGGAAGTCCGCCTCCTGCGCATTGCTGTACAGTGCATCGGAAGCCGTGACCGATCGTATATGTTCCGGGTGCGTAAACCAGGATCTCAGTGCCAGTGGATCCGCATACCGGAGCACGGACTCCCGGGTATGATGATTCAGCGCTATCGTAAAAGTGTCTGCCTGGAGATCGTTATACAACTGATAATAGCCGGGCTGCTCAATGCTGTTATCCAGCATGATCTTTACGACATTTCCCATAGGCCTTTGGGCAGGTATCAGCTCCTCGTGCAGCCTGTTCCGTATCTTCCAGGTGGTTCTCTCGCTGTTAGGCAGCAGGATATTCCCGGTATTATCCGGTCCGAAAGTATAGAACGACTGTCCGCCGCTGCTTTGGGCAAGATTATAAAGCAGCGGTGCAAAATATTCCGTGGTAGGAAAATTATTGAATGCTGTATTGACGGGAGCGGCGAGGAAGGTCAGCTGGCCATTGCCCATTTTATGTACGCTGATAAACGGCTTACCGTCCCTGAACGTCATCAGGTACTGTGGATTGCTTCTCAATCCGGCTGTCACCAGGAGCCTTTTATGTGTGACCGGCAGCGATACGTTTTCGCTGATCTTCTCAAATACATTGCTGTAAAGAGGGTGGTTATAAGATATGCTGTACACTGCCTGCTTGCTGGTATCCCATCCCTCTACCCGGATATGGGTTGCAGGCTCCATCAACGCATTGAACTGCGGAATATTAAGCTGTTCACCGGGGATGAATACAATATGTTTGCCCTGGTCCCACCAGGCTGTAATCTGCCGTACCAGGTCCTGGCTGATTTCCCTGACATCCTGCAGGATAATGAGGCCCGCGTTTTTTATATCTGTATGGCCTGCCTCCCGTATATCATAGCTGGCTATCGTATATTTATTGAACGACTGCAGGGCGGACCACAGGTAATTATTGGGCCGGCCGTTGTAAAAGACGGCTATGTGCTGGGATTGCCGGTTGTGAAAGCTGATCCGGAATGTATCGTCAAAGGATACGGGATGGTCATTGACAGCCAGGGTCACGGACTGCCATTCCTGGTTATTGAACCGGAGGTCTATAGTATCTGTATAGGTGGATGCTTCCGTGCTGATGGCCGAAAAGGAGCTGGGCTTTCCCTGCTGTTGCACCTGCAGCTGGGTTTGTATACCGCCCCCGGCATTGGCTATTCTGACTACCAGCGGGTTGTTCTGCTGCAGGTCAATGGACGGCTGGAGGAAATAGGCCGTGTCTATATAGATATTGGACCGGGTCTTGCCGCCGGCGACCGGTATAAGATACAGGTAGGTGTTCGGGTTCCCGATGTTTTCCCGTAAGCTGTCCGGTACCGCGGTATGCTGCTGGAAGTCTGAGAACATGTATAGCTCAGTGCGTCCTTTATCATCCTGGGAGATCATACTGCCGGCTATGGCCGGTAATGACGGTGCGGCAAAGGTGTACTGCAGGCTGTTGATCCATTGCTCCGCTTCGCTCCTGGTAGTGTACCCTGACCGGCTGTTATTGGAGATCATCCGGACAGGCTGTCCCGCAGGTATCTTGCGCAGCAGCTCCAGCGCCTGTTCCTTGCTCTGCTGCAGCAGGCTTTTTTGCCCGTCGGCGTATGACATGCTCCACGAATTGTCAATATAAATGCTCACGCTGGTATCTGCCTGGCTGTCCCTGGAAAAATAGGGCTGGGCAAAGCCGAGGACCAGCGTGGTGAGCAGCGCTATCCGCAGCAGCAGCAATTTCCAGTTCCTGATCCGCGCATATTTTTTTGTTTCCGTTATCAGGCTTTCCAGGAAGCTGGTGTCGGGGAATTTCAGTTGCTTGTACTTACGCCAGTTATATAAATGTATAATGACCGGAATACTGACAGCGGTAAGCGCCAGGAGGAACAACGGAAATACAAAGCTCATAACCCAGGAATGAAAAAAATAAAGTGAACAATACGCCTTTCTGTAATATTTAAACCCTAAAAATACAGAATCCCGGACATTTAGCCTTGCTTTTTGCCAAAGTAAATGCGCCTGTAAGATGTAATGCCGGATTTATGCAGAATTATGATTACGGTAATCCTGGGTTAATGGAAGGGTAACATTAGATTGTCATTTTTGTGTCATCAAAACTAACACTAAAGATGATACGTAAATTTTATGCAACCGCAGCGCTGGCCTTATTGACCACGATAGGAGCACAGGCGCAACTGACACAAGAGACCATAGTCTTCCCGAGAGGGAGCGTATGGAAATACCTGGATAACGGTTCTGACCAGGGCACAGCCTGGTATGATGTGAGCTTCAATGATGCGGCATGGGCCAGCGGTCCTGCCGAACTGGGCTACGGAGACGGGAATGAAGCTACGGTGGTGAGCTTTGGTCCCAGCTCCGGCGCCAAATATCCATGTACCTACTTCCGGTCTTCCTTTAACCTGACCGCCCTGCCAGCCGGCAACCAGCGGGTAGTGGTAAAGCTCAGAAGGGATGACGGCGCCGTGATCTATATCAACGGGCAGGAAGTGGTAAGGGATAATATGCCTTCGGGTACCATTACTTACCAGACCTGGGCTACCGGTACCGTAGACGGCTCCAATGAATCGACGTACTTCACCTTTACCATACCGGCAACAGCGCTGGTAGTGGGCAATAACGTGATCGCTGCGCAGATACACCAGGACAGGCCATCCAGCTCGGACATCTCTTTCGACCTGGAGATCGCCTTTACGGAATTCCTGGCGCCTCTGGAATGCGACAGCCATTTGGATTCCCTGCACATCTCCCGCTTTGTTTCCGTATTTCCTTCCGTACAGCCGGATTCGCTGAGGATCCCCGCTACGCATACTTTCCAGATGCTGGTACAGGAAGGTGACCCTTATACCGATCCTAACGAAGGAGTGACCAAGGGCTTGTTCGACTTTACCGGATTTGTGCCTAAGAACGGTACCAGCTCTACCGAAGGCTGGTTATCGCTGAACCATGAGCTGGGTTCCTGGCCTGCCGCGGGCGTGTCTATGATGACCCTGAATTTTGATACCGCTAACAGCGTGTGGAATGTGACCAACAATACGCCGGTGGATTTTTCTGTGGTGTACGGTACGGGAAGGAACTGTTCCGGTGCGGTGACGCCGTGGGGCACTGTCATCACGGCAGAGGAAACGCTGCCTTCCGCGGACGTGAACGGAGACGGCTTCCAGGATGTGGGCTGGCTGGTAGAGCTGGACCCCGAAACAGCTACGGTAAGGGACCACAGGGGCAATAACCGCCCGCAGAAATTATGGAAGCTCGGCCGCATGTCGCACGAGAACTGCGTAGTGAATCCCTGGGACCGCAAAACCGTTTACCTGGGCAATGACGAGAATCCCGGCTACATCTTCCGCTTTATTGCCGATAACCCGGAAGACCTTACGGCAGGCCAGTTGTACGTGCTGAAGCTGGATGGTCCGCTGAACAGCGCCACTACCGGCTCCTGGGTGGGTATTCCGAATACTACACCGGCTGACTGTAATAACGCGCGCTCTTTCGCTGCTTCGGTAGGCGCTACCAATTTTGACCAGATAGAGGATGTGGAGATCAGCCCGCTGGATTCTATGATCTACTTTACTTCAAAAGCTTCTAGCCGTGTGTACCGCTTCAGGGATGAAGGCGTGAGAGTGAGCCGTGCGGAGGTATTTGTAGGCAACAGTGATTTTATCTATAATATCAGGACCGAAGATGACATCATTCCCGAGCAGTGGAGAGGTGGCGTGGACAACCTGACCTTCGACTCCAAAGGTAACCTGTACGTTATCCAGGATGGCGGCAGGAATCATATCTGGATGGTACCGCCTTGTCATACGCAAATGGAGCCTGCGGTAAAATTGTTTGCCGTGACCCCGGCAGGATGTGAGCCTACGGGTATGACCATGACACCGGATGATAAATATATGTTTGTTTCCATGCAGCATCCCTCTTCTTCCAACGCTACGGAGCAGCTGGACGCCTCCGGCCGTCTTGTGAAATTCAACAGGGAGTCCTGTATCGTTATAGCACGTAAAGAGTTCCTGGGACCTGAAGCGATCAAGGATACCACCGGCACGGAGGAGCCTAAAAACATCAGTGGTCTGAAAGCCATCAATGCTATCAATGTATATCCCAACCCTACGGATGGTAATGTAAGCATCGCCGTGGACGTAGCCTTTGAAGGTAATGCGATGATCAGTGTCACTGCCGTGAACGGTGCTGACGTCAGGCTGATCTCCAGGAGGCTGCAGAAAGGAAATAACCAGGTTGAAGTGGATATGAAGAACCTGCCTGCTGGTATGTACTTTGCTACCGTCAGCGTTAACGGCCAGTCCTCAACAGTAAAAATAGTAAAACAATAATGCAGATCTCAAAATTGCTGATAGCTATAACCTTGCTTATGCAGGGTTATAGCCTTTTTGCGCAGGTACAGACCTGTCCCGATAAAACCTATTATAATATCAATGAGGCGGTACAAAAGCCCCTTTGTGTGAAGTATTTCAGCCAGCGGGTAGGGCACAGGGATTATTTTAATCATACTATCCTTTCTTTTTCCAACCTGGAGATGCTGGACCTTAAAAGCAATAATTACACTTTTTTGCCGGATAGCTTCACCGCCTTGAAAAGATTAAAGCATCTTACCCTCAGTGAAAACAAGCTGCTTTACCTTCCGGCCAGCCTTGCAGCCTGCGACAGCCTTGGGTTTATACAGGCGGACAGGAACAGGCTTGCGGAGCTGTCCGCTGAGCTCAGCAGGAATAAGGCGCTGCATACCATTGATGTGTCCTGGAATAATATCGGCTTCCTGCACGAGAGTATTACGGAATTGCCACAGCTCCGGGTGCTGAACCTGCAGCACAATGCCCTGTTCAGCCTGCCGCAAAGCTGGTCGCAGTTCAGGGCTTTGTCAGTCCTGGACCTGGCGTATAATAATATTGCTTACCTGCCGGAAGGCTTTTTCGGGGTGTCTACGGTCACTCATATAGATCTTGCCAATAACCGCCTGGGAGGACTACCCCGCATCAGGAAGCGGCACCGCAACCTGAAAGCGCTGATCCTGACGAACAACCAGTTGGAGCAATTGCCCGGGGATATCAGTAAGCTGCAGGCCCTGCAGGTGCTGACGGTGAGCGGTAACCGGCTGACAGACCTGCCGCCCTCTATCCGGAAAATGAAAGCGCTCAGGACCCTCGTGCTCGTGGGTAATCCCATACCGCCGGAACGCATCGCCTATTGGAAGCAGCAATTATCAAACGTTAATATTATATTCTGACATGAAGAAACTATATTTTTTGATAGCCATACTGGCAGGTGTGGCGGGCCTGGGCTTCTGGAGCTTCAGGCAGGATACGGCTTTTCAGGTGAAGATGGACCGGCACCTAGATGCCGGGCTGGACAGCCTGATGCTGGTCACGGAGCATATGCTGGAACGGACGGCACGTAATGATATGGCAGGCGTACAGGCCGGCTTTTTTGAAGCCCGGGCACATTACAAAAGGATAGAGGCCCTGGTAGAATACTTTTTTACGGAATCTGCTACCAGGCTGAACGGACCGGCTTTGCTGGAGAGCGAGCCGAGCATGCCGGGAGAGTATAAATACCCTACGGGATTCCAGGTGCTGGAAGAAGCGCTCTTTGCAGGGGAGATCTCCGTCCATACGGTCAGGAATGAGATCGAAAATATAAGATTCTATGTAAAAAGGATAAAAGCACACCGGGAGGACGTGCATTTTACGCCCTCCAATGTGCTGGATGCCTTAAAGCTGAATATATACAGGCTGATCTCCAAAGGTATTGCCGGCTTTGATTCGCCCGTGATCCTGAATGCGCTGCCGGAGGCCGTAAGCACCTTGCGGGGCACACAGGATATCCTGTTCCTGGTAGGCGGGAATGGTCAGCAATTACACCGGTTGCTGGACAGCGCGGCACAGTTTGCGGGGCAGGAAGGCGTATCTTTTGATGATTTCGACAGGGCGGTCTTTATACGCCGCTATATCAACCCGGTCACGGCGGCGTTTACAGATTTTCACAGGGAGCACCGGATCCCGTTTGAAACGTCCTTTCCCAGGCTGATCGCTCCCGATGCCGCCGATATGTTCGATTATGATAAATGGAATGTGCTGTTCTTTGCGCCTTCCGATGCCCTGCCGGTTACGGCGCCCTATGTACGCCTGGGAGAAAAGCTGTTCTATGATAAGCGGCTGTCTGTAAACCTTTCCAGGAATTGCGCGTCATGCCATGAGCCTTCCAGGGCGTTCACAGACGGACGGCCTACCAATACTACGCTGTTGGGGGATATGCCCATACTCCGTAATACGCCTACCCTTATCAACGCGGCCTACCAGCCGGCGCAGTTCTATGACAGGAGGGTCACCTTCCTGGAAGACCAGATCCATGATGTGGTGACCAATGAGAAGGAAATGGGTGCCTCCTTCCAGGTGCTGGTGGCGAGGCTGAATAAAGATAAAGCGCTGAAGCGGCAATTCAGGGAGCTTATGGGTAAGGAGGAGATCAGGGAACGGGATGTGAAGCGTTTGATTGCGGCTTATATACGGTCGCTGCAGCAAATGAGCACGCCTTTTGACAGGTATATGAAAGGAGACACGGCAGCCCTCAGCGCCTGGGCGGTAAAGGGATTCAACCTTTTCATGGGAAAGGCTAAATGTGGTACCTGTCATTTTATGCCTTTGTTTAACGGCGCAGTGCCCCCTTATTTTGACAAGATCGAATCGGAAGTGCTGGGTGTGCCCTTGTCAAAGGACCAGGCGGTGGTGGATACGGATTCCGGCGCCTATAATATATACAGGATAGGATACCAGATGTATTCCTTTAAAACGCCTACCGTCCGGACCAGCACGCAGACCGCTCCCTATATGCACAACGGCATCTACCAAACCCTGGACGAGGTGATAGATTTTTATGATCATGGGGGTGGGGCAGGCCTCGGTATAGAGCTGGAATTCCAGACCCTGCCGTCGGACAGCCTGCACCTGACCGCCGAAGAAAAGCAGCAGATAAAGGCATTCCTTGAGGTCTTATAAGGTAATCATTATTGTCACATTGAGCTTTTTCTTGTCATATTGCACCTGTCGAAATGTGTATTATAATGGTTGTAGCAAGGCTTCGACGGTGCTCAGCCTGACAGTTGATGGGATTTTGTCACATTGCGTTTTTATTGTCATATTGAGCTTGTCGAAATGTGTATTATAATGGTTGTAGCAGGGCTTCGACGAGGCTCAGCCTGACAGTTGATGGGATTTTGTCATATTTAGCCTGTTGGGGTCGCTTTGAGCCTATTGTGTCACCCTGAGCTTGTCGAAGGGGGGGTATAACGGTTTTTAGCAGGGCTTCGACTGAGCTCAGCCTGACAGTTGATGGGATTTTGTCACATTTAGCCTGTTGGGGTCGCTTTGAGCCTATTGTGTCACCCTGAGCTTGTCGAAGGGTGGTTTATAACGGTTTTTAGCAGGGCTTCGACGGAGCTCAGACTGGCAGCGGAGGGAGACTTGTCACATTGAGCTTGTCGAAATGAAACAACCCTGTCATATTGAGCAAAGTCGAAATATTGACAGGGTTGTTTACTTTTTATTCAAAATGTATAAGGGAAGGATATTACTGGTCCTTTTTAGCCTCTACATCTATATCTATTTCAGGCAGCACTTCGAAGGCCAGCTTTTCGCCGTCTGTATCCAGCTTTACCAGGATGCTGTCGCCTTCTTTGACGTTTTTATTCAGGATCTCTTCCGCCAGGGGATCTTCCAGGTATTTCTGGATAGCCCTGTGCAGCGGCCTTGCCCCGAACTGCTGGTCATAGCCTCTCTTGGCGATAAAGTTCCTGGCGTCTCTTTCGAGCGAAAGCTCATAGCCGAGCGTTCTCATACGTTTCAGCACGTCCGCCATAATAACATCAATGATTTTATCAATGTCGTCTTCATTGAGCGAGTTGAAGATGATCACGTCATCCAGGCGGTTCAGGAATTCAGGACTGAAAGTGCGTTTTAAGGCTCTTTCGATCACGCCCTTGCTGTTCTCTTCCGAGGAAGCCGACCTGGCCTGGGTGACAAAGCCTACACCGTCGCCGAACTCTTTCAGCTGGCGAACCCCGATGTTGGAGGTCATAATAATGATGGTATTCTTGAAGTCCACCTTCCTGCCCAGCCCGTCTGTCAGCATACCGTCATCCAGCACCTGCAGCAGGATATTGAAGATATCCGGGTGCGCCTTTTCTATCTCGTCCAGCAGTATCACCGCGTATGGCTTGCGCCTTACCTTTTCCGTCAACTGCCCGCCTTCCTCATAGCCTACGTATCCCGGAGGCGCACCGATCAGGCGGCTCACGCTGAATTTCTCCATATATTCGCTCATGTCTATCCTGATGAGGGAATCGTCATTGTTGAACAGGAAACGGGCCAGGGCTTTTGCCAGCTCTGTTTTACCCACCCCTGTCGGTCCGAGGAATACGAAGGAGCCGATAGGCTTTTTAGGATCTTTCAGGCCCACCCTGTTACGCTGGATGGCTTTCACCACTTTGCCGATGGCTTCGCTCTGGCCGATCACTTTACCCTGCAGCACTTCGCCCATCCTGCGGAGCTTTTCACTTTCCGCTTCCACCATACGCATGACGGGGATGCCGGTCATCATGCTGACCACTTCCGCGATGTCCTCTTCCGTTACGGGGTAACGTTTTTCCTTACTTTCCTCTTCCCAGTCTTTCTTGGCTTTCTCCAGGTCTTCTTCCAGCCGCTTCTCCTTATCCCTTAAGGCGGCTGCATCTTCATATTTCTGCTTTTTGACCACGTTGATCTTCTCTGCCTTGATATCTTCTATCTGCTGCTCCAGGTCTATGATATGCTTGGGAACATCAATGTTCTTCAGGTGTACGCGGGCGCCCACCTCATCCATGACGTCAATGGCCTTGTCCGGTAGCAGGCGGTCGGTCATATACCGGTCGCTCAGCTTCACGCAGGCATTGATAGCCTCGTCATCGAACGCCACATTATGGAACTCCTCGTATTTGGGGCGGATATTGTTCAGTATCGTAATGGTTTCTTCCACGCTTGGCGGCTCTACCAGCACTTTCTGGAAGCGCCTGTCCAGCGCGCCGTCCTTCTCAATATGCATACGGTATTCATCCAGGGTGGACGCACCGATGCACTGGAGCTCTCCTCTTGCCAGCGCAGGCTTGAAGATGTTGGACGCGTCCAGGCTGCCGGACGCACCGCCGGCCCCGATGATGGTATGGATCTCGTCAATGAACAGGATGATATCCCTGTTCTTTTCAAGCTCGGTCATAATGGCCTTGATACGCTCTTCGAACTGTCCGCGGTACTTGGTGCCTGCCACCAGCGCCGCCAGGTCCAGGCTGATCACGCGCTTGTTGTACAGCACACGCGATACCTTTTTCTGCACGATCCTCAATGCCAGTCCTTCCACGATAGCGGTCTTACCCACACCTGGCTCACCTATGAGGATAGGGTTGTTCTTTTTCCTGCGGGACAGGATCTGGGAAACCCTTTCTATCTCGGATTCACGGCCTACGATGGGATCCAGGTTGCCCTGCTCTGCCAGCCTGGTAATATCTCTTCCGAAATTATCCAGCACCGGGGTCTTGGATTTGGCAGCGCCGCCGCTTCCCTGGGCGCTTTTGCGCTGGTAGTTCTTGGTCTCATCCTCATATTCCTCTCCCTCGCTGTCACCGAACTCACCTTTGGGTGTTTCTCCCAGGATGGCCAGCAGCTCCTTTTTGAATTTATCGTAGTTCATATCGTGCTGCTGCTGTAATATCTGTGTGGCCGGGTTTTCCTGGTTCCTCAGTATGGAAAGCATCATATGCTCCACTTCAACCATTTTGCTTTTAAGCGTTCTTGCTTCCAGTACGGTAATCCTGAGTACTTTTTCAGCCTGGCGGGTCAGGGGAATGCTCTGGGTATTGATATTGATCCTTTCTGCGCTCTTGTTCCTTACCACATCCTCAATCTCCTTCTTGAGCTCATAGAGGTCAATGCCTGCAGATTCCAGTATCTGAAGGGCAATATTGTCGCCGTCCCTGATAATGCTGAGTATAAAGTGCTCCGTACCTATTACATCGTTTTCCAGCCGCAGCGCTTCTTCCCTGCTGCTGGAGATGATATCTTTGATCTTTGATGAAAAGTTTGCGTCCATATCAATTTGACTTTTAAAACTAAAATTGCGCTATGATTATTAAAAGTAAGGTTTTTCCCCGAAAAAAAGCTGTCAATTTTTTGAAAATAATTTACAATGAAAATTTAAACTAAAAATACTGAAACCCATCTAAGAAGTATATATGCCAAAAGTATAATGCAACATCTTTTTAGTAAAATCCATTGTTACAAAATACGGGTTTAAAATATTTACACTTATATTTGGCGCATAGAACCCTTATATTTTTAATAAATATAGCTATATAATGACACTCAAATTTGATACCAGAGAGACCTATATGCAGATTATTCCCGAGAATAGCATATTGGATGCAAATATGACAGAAAACCTAATGCAAAGCATTCAGAAAAATGATCATAATGGCATAAATAACTTCATTATTGATTTGAGTAACTGCCATAAATACGAGATTGAGGCTAATGAACCGCTGATGGAATTGCATGACCTGGTTTATAACAGGATGAACGGCTCTATTGTATTTACCAATCTGAACAGTGAAGTATTTAATAAAATCAAACAGGAACGCCTTCATTTAAGCCTGAATATCACGCCTACGCTGGTAGAAGCGGTAGATATCATCAATATGGAGGTGCTGGAAAGAGATATACTCGGAGAAGAATGATAACCATAACCATCCTGGGAAATAATTCCGCCTTACCTGCCCATGGCAGGCTGCCTTCTTCGCAGATAGTGGCCATAAGAGACCAGCATTTCATGGTGGACTGCGGGGAAGGTACGCAAATGCAGTTGCAGAAGCTGGGTATGGGATGGGGAAAGATAGAGCATATTTTCATCAGTCACCTGCATGGTGATCACTATTTCGGGCTGATAGGCCTGGTCACTTCCATGAATCTCCTGAACCGGGCATTACCGCTGAATATATACGGTCCTCCTGAGCTGGAGCAGATCTTGCAGATACAGTTGTCGATCGGTGGCGGTACGCTGAATTACCCGCTTTTTTTTCATCCCGTAGCCAATGCAGGTGAGCACAGGATACTGCTGGACACCCCGTATTATAATGTAAGCTGCTTCCCGGTGATGCATCGCATACCCTGCCACGGGTTTAAATTCACTGCCAAAAGTACCGGCAGAAAGATCATCCCCGAAGCCTGCAGGGAGTACGGCATCCCCCGTTATTTCTATGCCCGCCTGAAAGAGGGTATGGACTATATCCGTAAGGATGGCGAAGTGATCAGGAATGAATGGGTGACCGCAGCTCCCCAGCCCGAGCCGACCTATGCGTATTGCGCGGATACCGTCTTTACAGACAGCTTTATTCCTTATATACAGGGCTGTCATACCATCTACCACGAGACCACTTACCTGAAGAAAGATGAGGATAAGGCGATGCTCCGGTTTCACAGCACGACCCACCAGGCCGCAGCGACCGCGTGCAGTGCGGGAGCGGCACGCCTGCTGATAGGGCATTATTCATCCCGGTATGAGCATATATCGGAATTTGAAGCGGAAGCAAAAGAGATATTCTCCAATACGATTGCCACCCAGTCCGGTGATGTGTTCACCATCCGGTATGAGGACGTGGCGCCACCACAAGGGATATGATCATTCCACCAGCAGCTTGTCCGCTATAATCTTACTGAATACCAGTTGCGCCGCTTTGCCGATCTCACAGTACATTGTGCCGTCAAAATCCTCTTTTCCCGTTATTTTGATCTTGGTGCCTATTTTTATGTGCTTGCCGGTGAGGTACTGCAGGAACTCCTCGCTGCTGTCCCTTACACCTACCAGGCGTACGGTCCTGCCGGGAGCGCATTCGGACAGTTGCACGGCGTTCAGGGATACCACCTGCCCGTCAGCGTCAGGTATGGGAGAGCCATGCGGATCGAATTTGGGATAGTGCAGCAGCTCATCTATCTTTTCGAAGAACTTAGGGGATTGTATGTGCTCCATCTGCTCCGCAATATCGTGCACCTCTTCCCAGCCGAAGCCCATTTCCTGTACCAGGAACATTTCTATCAGCCGGTGCTTGCGCACGATAAGCGCCGCGGTCAGCTTCCCCGTAGGGGTCAGCTTAATGGGCTTGTATGATACATAGGTCACATAGCCTTTCTCGCTCAGCTTTTTCATCATGCTGTTCACGGTGGGCATCTTGATGTTCAAATGCCTGCTGAGCTCATTGACGCTGATCTTGCCTCCTTCATTGTGCAAAGAGATATGATAAAGTGCCTTTAGGTAGTTTTCTTCGATCTGGGTATTCACATGGCTGAATTTAGAACAAATTTTTCAAATGCGCTGACCTTCTCCGGTCATTACGGGCTTTGCAGCCGTCAGAGGCTGATAATATTGCTGGCGCCGCTTTCGTTCCAGCACCGGTCCACTGTAGTGACCACGTATTTATACCCGGGAGCTGATGCCCTGTCGGTAAAGTTCTGTGCCACGGTAAGCGCTATGATATTTTCCGCTTTCTGTAGGTTGACCTGCTCCTGTTCCCTGAACCTGTACACCACGTATGTCAGCCTGCCGGGCAGCATTTTATCGTGCTTTTCTATATCCCATCTCAGCAGCGCCTGGCTGCCGTTCAACTGAGCGGTAAGACGGGGAGCGTTAGGAGCTAGGTAATTGGGTACGGTATAGGCCGGCGGCAGGGCGATGGAGCCGAAATAGTTCATCCTGAGGCTGTCCTGCAGCGCAGTGCCGATCCTGCTGAAGCTCCTGATACTGTAGAGGACGATGCCCTGGGCATTGGCTTCCCTGGCGGCAGCTATCTGCTTGAGTATCTCGCCGGGACCGTAGTAGCGGTTGCCGGGCTTGGCATCCACCATCCTGTAAACGCCAAGCCCGATATAGAGCTGCGCGGCGCCGGTATGCTCTTTCCACCAGGGTAATAAGACGTCATAGGGGGCTACTTTGTGACGGTGCTCCCAATAGAGCTGGGGCGCCACGTAATCCACCCATTTCTTGTCCACCCAGTGCAGCACATCGGAATAAAGGTCGTCATAGCAGGAAGTGGCGCCAACGGTATTGGATCCTTTGGGATCCTTGTTGATGTTCCGCCACACCCCGAAAGGACTGACGCCGAATTTTACCCAGGGCTTGGCCTGCTTGATATTGGTGTGCAACTGCCAGATAAAGGTATTGACATTCGAGCGCCTCCAGTCGGCCCTGGACATCCCGTTCCCGGTCAGCGCGTAGGAAGCGTCATCATTGAATGGCTTGCCGGCAATGGGATAGGGGTAGAAATAATCGTCTATATGCACGGCATCAATATCGTAATTATTGACAGCCTCCATAATTACTTTGATAATATGCTGGCGGGCCTGTGCATTGCCGGGGTCGAAGTAGCCCTTATTGCCGTAGTGTATGATCCAGTCGGGGTTCCTACGGGTAGGGTGGCTTTCCGGGTTGGGGTTGAACGTAGAGCTGGTCAGCGCCCTGTACGGATTGAACCAGGCGTGGAATTCCAGGTTGCGCTTGTGCGCCTCCTGTATCATGAATTCCAGCGGATCATATTTGGGAAAAGGCGGCTGTCCCTGCTTGCCGCTGAGGAAACGGCTCCAGGGCTCCAGTTGCGATTCGTATAGCACATCCGCTGCCGGACGCACCTGTACGATCACTGCGTTGAAGCCGCACTGTTTCAGGAAATTGAGATGATTGATGAACTCCTGCTGCTGCTGCTGGGCCGATAGTCCTGAGCGGGAAGGCCAGTCTATATTGCTGACGGTGGCGATCCAGGCCGCTCTGAACTCCCTTTTGGGTCCCGCGAATGATGTATGGAAAAGGAGGCAGTAAGATAAAAATAAGGCAATTAATCTGTACATACTTCAGATAGACTGGGTTGCGATGTTAAAGTAACAAAGGTCCTTATTTTAGCTCATAAAAATAAATTAAATTGAAGCAATATAAGGAGGGCCGGATTTTTTTTAGTCAAATATTTGTTATTTAAAATAGTTTGCTTACTTTTAATTTCTAAAAGGAGAAGTTGACACGGTCTTTTTCCCTGAAAAATTAATTAGCCATTTTAAAAATTCTATTATTACAATAAAATGAGAAACTTTTTATTTTCTGCCGTAGGCTCGTTGGCATTATTGTCCGCAATGACTTTTACTTCCTGTAAAGAAGATAGATGTAAATCTGTAGTATGCGCTAACAGCGGAGCTTGTAATGATGATGGTTCCTGTAGTTGCCAGGTCGGTTATGAAGGAGAACGTTGCGAGACTATCTCCCGTGATAAATTCAAAGGCGTATGGGGTGTAGCGGAAGCCGGATCCAGCACTGGTCCTATTTCCTATACCTGTGCCGTTGAAGACGGTGCTTCCATCGACCAGGTAGAGATCAGGAACTTTTACAATCTTTTTGACGCTACTGTAAAGGCCAATGTAAAAGGTGACACGCTTTATATACCGCTGCAGGACCTCGCTGACGGAGAAGATATTAAAAAGATTGAAGGTAAAGGTCATATCGACATCGAAGGATACTACGGTTTACAGGGACGCCTGATCTTAAGATACAGGGTACAGTCTTCCGATGGTAGTATTAATAATTTCGGTATGAGCGGTGCCGATAACCCTTCTATCTGGACCAAATAAGTTATATAATAATTCTTATAAAATATAAAAGAGAGGCTGCTTTACAGGCAGCCTCTCTTTTATATTTTATTATAAGAGATTCTCACATCCGTTCGGAATGACCAGCACGCTACAGTCTTTATAGCAAAAGCGGTCTCTGACCCGCAGAGAGGACATTGCTTAGTGAAGCGTATCTGTAAAATAGATTGTTTCCTGTAAGCAGATAGTCACTTGCTTTGTTGTTGGGTGTGTCCTTCATAAACAACCCAGATCAAAATGTATTGAAGTGGCAGGTATAGCTGTCTGTAGAGTCATGGATGGCGCTGTTGCGTTCTGTTTTCCTCCGTTGTTGGGTGTGCTTTACCGGCAACCGGTATGCTTATATTCTTTTTATTGCTCTTTCCCCCCGCTGTTAACCCATTCGGAAAATTCCCTGAATGCGGCGGGATTGTTCCTGATCCATTCCAGCGAAGATTTGCTCAGCGCCTGGGTCGTAAAATAGCAATAGGCCTGCACCTGGCCGGAGTGTCCCAGCGCGCTGAAAAACGGTACGTACAGGTCCCACCAGATGCTGTAATTATCCATTTTGGCGGTATCGGGAGACAGCACGCCGAATATGGCGGAAGTAAAATCCAGGTACCGGTCAAAGCCGGTCTTATTCCTGTTGGCTTCCGAAAACTGCTGGTTGACCAGCAAGGAGAGCAGCAGGTCGATGTTGGCGAATTGTGTTTCCGCGGAAAGGTCCGTTATGATCTCTATCTCATTATCGGCCGTGGTGGTGATCCTGCTGTCAAAGATCTCCGTAATAAGGGAGAAGGCGGTAATGCTCCGCTCCGTATTAGGCTCCAGCAGCAGGAAATAATATAATGCCAGCAAGGCTTCCGGGTGCTTGTTCTGCTTCAGCAGGGCATTGGCGAGCAGCAGGTGGCTTCCCGGATGCGTGGGTGTCCTGTAAATGCTGCGCTCCAGTGTATTAACGGTCTCGGTAATGTTTTTGTTCCTGTAATAATTGAACGCGAGGTTATAGCTGAGCAGGGGGTGATAGCCGAATTCCTTTATACCCGCTTTAAAGGTCTCTATACAGGCCTCATCCTTTCCGTCCAGGTCAAGGGCCGAACCTTTGATCAGGTAGGCTTCCAGGCGGTGCTCATTGGTGCTTTCCAGCACTTTGTCGCTGTATATCACGGCATTCCTGTAATCACCTTTCATAAGATAAGCGGATGCGGCTTTACTGAGCAATTGTGACTGCCCGGGTTGTTTCTTCAGGGCTGTGGTATATATGTCGATCGCCTTGTCGTATTCCTGTTTGTCAATATAGCGGGTGGCTGCGTTGATTAGGCTGTCCGTAGCGGTCTGCCCCCTGGCAGTCATAACAGCCAGGCAGCACATAGCGATCAGCAGGTGTTTTTTCATATCTGTTCCGGTAAAAAAAATTCGTATAAAGGTACGTTTAAAATTGCAGACGGCGGAAAACAACTGTCACCCGAACCGGAAGAATATAATATATTTGTTCAGGAAAAAAATAATTATGCTGGACGGTTTTAATGTAAGGGTGTATGCGGTTTGCCTGCGGGATGGGAAGCTGCTGGTGCTCCATGAGCCTTTTATGGGTCACCTGGTGGTCAAGCTGCCGGGAGGCGGACTGGAATACGGGGAAGGGCCCGCCGACTGCCTGGTAAGGGAATTCCGGGAGGAGCTGGGGCTGGAAGTGGAGGTGAAAGAGAGCTTTTATATCCAGGAAAGATTTGTGCCTTCCCTGGCAAAGAACAATAAGCAGATCGTTATGCTGTATTTCATAGCAGATATTCTGAACCCGGAAGCGCTGGAAATAAAGGACAGCGTGATCCTGAAAGCCGACTGGGTGCCGGTAACGGAAGCATGCCCGCTGACCCTGCCCGTGGACCGGCAGATGTATGAGAAGCTGAAAAGATATGTGCACCGTCAATCATAGCCTATGTTACGAAGGATGATCCTGCTGTTGCTGCTTGCTGTTCTGGCGGGTAGCAGGGCTTCGGCACAGCGCACGCTGTATTCGGAGTTTGATACTACGGTATTTACCTTTATCGGAGCCCGGGTACTGTGGGATACGCTGCAGTACCCTTACCGGCATTACCGAATGGTAGCGGTAGGGAAAGCAGGTACAGGCGCGCAGCTGGACCCAGAAGGCTGGATAGTGCCGGAAAAAGAAGGCATCATCGTGCTGGGCCTAATGGACGGCCGAAGTAATAAGATCGTGGTAAGAGATACTTTTTATGCTAAAAGACCGCCTGACCCGAAAGTATGCGTGGGAACTTATTGTGAAGCAGGCCGGATACCGCTTCATTATTTGAAGCTGCAGAAGGGGCTGGTGGTCAGGCTGGATAGTTACAGGTACACAGGGTTCTCTGTGCTATCATTTGATGTGCTGCTATTCAAGGGAAATACAGGAATAGCGCAATATACCAACAGGGGACCTTATTTTGATACCGGCCTGAGGACTATGCTGCAGCAATTGACTCCCGGGATGAAAGTGGTCTTTCAGGCAAAAGGGGCCGGCCCGGGTGGATCGGTAAGACAGCTGGATACTTTGGAGCTGGAAGTATATTAATGGCTTTTTTGCCTGCTCCGGCACGGCTGTCCTGTTCAAAAGATTAACTTTCGGTAGTCAACAAATAGGGCCCCGGTCCTCTTTACCTATATTAAACCGGCTGTATGGTAATTATAATTGGAATTATTGCAGGAGTATGCACTTCCGTTTCAATGGTCCCCCAGTTAATAAAAGTGATAAGGGAAAAGGATGTTGAAAGCCTCTCCCCGGTAATGATCGGCATTTTATTGGCAGGTGTGGCATTGTGGGTCGTCTATGGAATTATAATGGAGGAATGGCCTATTATTCTTTCCAATGCCTTTTCCGTGCTTGTCAATATCACTTTGCTGACCTGCTATTTTCTTTACCGGGGCCGTACATAGCCGGAATGAAGCGGTAGTAAAGGGTCGCTTGGCCTGCACAGGAATCGGGTGTTCCTGCGATACCCGGTTTACTGCGGCAACATCAAGGCGATACTGGAAAGTCCCGCCTTGATGTTGCCGGAGAAAAATGAGGAGGGCGCTGCCGGCTAACGCCGCAGTCCCCGGAAAATATCCAGCCCGTTGGCATACAGCATCACGAGCAGCAGGAAGAGCAGGCCGATGGCTGTGGCCTTTTCCAGGACGGAATCCTTGGGTTTCCTGCCCGTGATCATTTCATAAAGGATGAACAGCACATAGCCGCCGTCCAGCCCGGGTATGGGCAGCAGGTTCATGAACGCCAGTATAACGGAGATAAAGGCAGTCATATGCCAGAACTGTTCCCAGTTCCAGGTGGGGCCGAACATCTTGGACATAGAGGCGAAGCCGCCCATAGCCTTGTAGGCGCCCGTCTGGGGATTAAGTATCTTTTTGAACTGGCCTACATAGCCGGCCAGCCGGTCCCACGTAAGCGCAACCCCGGCAGGGAAGGATTCGAAAAATCCGTATTTTGTTATATCATAAGTATAGCCCAGCATTTCATAGTCCGCTACCTTGGACGGTGCGGCAGGCTGGAATCCGAGGGTGCCGGCATCCGATACCTGCGCCCGGACCGTAATCACTTGGTTCTCCCTTTTGATGCGAAGTGTAACTTCATGACCTTTAAGCTGCTGCAGTTTGCTGCGGGCATCAAAGAAATGCTTTACCGGTTGCTCATTGATAGCGACGATCTCATCCAGCGGCTGCAAATGTGCCCGTTCTGCTCCTGAATTCTTTTCCACGCTCTGGATGATGGCCGGGAACGGGATCTGCAAGAAAGGATAAAGGTCTTTTTTATTGCTGAGCTGTCCTATCAGGTCAACAGGCATCTTGATGACGGTATCCCTGCCGTTCCTGCTGACTGTAATGTCCGTGGCCATTAAGACATCTCGCATCAGGGAGGAGAAATACAGGATATCCCTGCCATCGGCTTTTTTGATCACATCGCCGTCCCGGAAGCCTAATTCCATAGCAAAGGAGTCTATCACCATCACACCGTTTTTAAGCTCGGACATCGGCAGCTTCTTTTCTCCCCAGGTGAAGAGCACCATTGCGTAGATGATAAATGCCAGCAGTATATTTACGATGATGCCGCCCAGCATAATGAGCAGGCGCTGCCAGGCTTTTTTGGACCGGAACTCCCAGGGTTTCGGCGGTTGCTTCATTTGTTCCGTATCCATGCTTTCATCCACCATTCCTGCTATCTTCACATAGCCGCCCAGCGGGAACCAGCCTATGCCGTATTCCGTTTCGCCTATTTTTTTCTTCCAGAACGAGAACGGCAGCACATTGGACAGGGGGAATAAGAAGTCAAAGAACAGGTAAAACTTTTCTACTTTCGTCCGGAACAGCTTCGCGAAGAAGTAATGTCCGAACTCGTGCAGGATAACCAGCAGAGACAGCGCGCACAAAAACTGTGCTACAGAGATCAGTGTATCCATTTAAGAATATTCAGGGTTTAGGAATAGAGAGGGCTTTGTTTTAAAAACTGCAGGGCGACTTTCCGGGCTTCCGTATTGGTTGCTTCCAGCTCTTCCAGGCCGGGCTGCTCGGTAAAGCTGACCTTTTCCATCGTTTTTTCGATGATGTCGGTCATTTCCAGGAACCCGACTCGGTTATTCAGGAAAGCGTTAACCACCTCTTCGTTCGCTGCGTTCATGATGCAGGGCATATTGCCCCCTTTGTACATCGCGTCCGTAGCCAGTTGCAGGTTCCGGAAGGTTTTGGCATCCGGCTGCTCAAAGGTCAGCTTGGCGTAATCTTTAAAGCTGAACCTTTTGAAATCGTTGGACAGCCTGGCGGGGTAGCCCATAGCGTATTGGATAGGCAGCTTCATATCAGGCAGGCCCATCTGGGCTTTCATCGATCCGTCCTTGAACTGCACCAGGGAGTGAATAATGGATTGCGGGTGAATGATGACCTCTATCTGGTCATTGTCCAGGCCGAACAGCCATTTGGCTTCGATCATTTCAAGTCCTTTGTTCATCAGGGTGGCGGAATCAATGGTGATCTTGGCGCCCATGTTCCAGTTGGGATGCTGGAGGGCATGGCTTTTCTTTACATTGATCAGGAAGTTGGTCTTTTTGCCCAGGAAAGGACCTCCCGAGGCGGTCAGTATGATCTTCTCTATATCGCCGTAATTTTCTCCTGTCAGGCACTGAAAAAGGGCGGAGTGCTCACTGTCTACCGGCACAAGCATACTGTTGTGCTTCCCGGCAGCTTCCGTGATCAGGGCGCCGGCCACTACCAGCGTTTCCTTATTGGCGACCCCCACCTGCTTGCCCGCCCTGACAGCGGCCAGGGTGGAGTGCAGGCCCGCGAAGCCCACAATGGCGGCCAGCACAAAATCTACCGTATCCCATTGCACCGCTTCACAAAGCGCTTCCTGTCCTTCCATAACACGAATAGCGGTATGGCCCAGATTGTTCTTTACCTTTTCATATGCCGCGGTATCTGTTACCACAACGGCTTCCGGCTGAAATTTTAACGCCTGCTCCGTGAGCAATGTGCTGTTGCTGTGCCCGCTTAATACGGTAACATTGAACAAATGCGGGTGGGCATCCACAACTTCAAGCGCTTGTGTGCCGATAGAGCCCGTTGAACCTAAGATTGCCAGATTTTTTCTCATGATGAGCAAAGTTAATGAATGCAATATAATTTAAGGGGAGGAATATCTTATTTGTCAGAATGCTATAAAATACGTTCCCGGGGGAGGAGCATAGCGGCACGTACTGGTCCACCGGTGGGGAAAAAAGCACCAGGCTGCCTGTGTCGCACTTAGTTGAGCTGCGCTCTTATTTCATTAATGATGTTATCCAGCCTGTCTATGATGGTCTGGTAGGGTGTATATCCCTTGGCCAGCAGGAAGAATTTGGATTCGTTGGCCTGCAGCAATAAAGCGGGAAAGGAGGTTACCTGCAACTGCCTGCAGATATCAAATTCATTCCGGGCGCGGGAGGCGTATTCCGGGTCCTCCATCTTTTCGAAAAATTCCTCAGGGGTAAAGTCATACTTGGCGAGGAGGTGCCTGTAGGCTTCCCTGTCCGTAAGATCCCTGCCTTCATAGTTGAGGCCGTATTCTATATCCAGGGCAAAATCAACAGCCTTTTCCGGGTGCTTTTCCTTGATAATGCAGAGCGCTATGGCAGGCGGCAGGCTGTTGGGAAACCAGTCGCTCTGGTCGGCGTGGCGTGCATGCCAGAGGAAGTCCTCCCCGAAAGTGATGCCCGTATACTCCTCCACGCGCCGGTAATTATCCAGTATGACCTCTGATATCATTTGTACGGGCATAGGATATTCCGGCAGCAGCATACCCCCGCTCAGCACCTCGATGGGTATTTTTTCTCCTACGGTCTCGTTCAATTGTTTTATAACGTCACTGAACCCATAGCACCACCCGCAATAAGCATCGTAACAATATATCAGTCTCATAATCCGGTTTGTTTACAACAAATATAGGGGCTTATATCAGAAGTGCAAACAGGAGCCCTCATTTTCGGGGCAGAATTAGGAATTATTTAAACCGGATGTGTATAAATGTCATTTAGGTTTTTTATATTTGCCTGTTCGTGAAGGAAGCCGGCATTGCTTTTCTTCGGATTGTTATTTTTTTGAAAAATAAAAACAGAATTACCTTGGCTACAACTAAATTTGGAAAAGAAATATACCTGGAGTGGTACGAATCAATGTTATTGCAGCGCCGCTTTGAAGAAAAGGCAGGCCAGCTATACGGTATGCAGAAAATAAGAGGCTTCTGTCACCTGTATATAGGGCAGGAAGCGGTATCTGCCGGTATCATTTCCGCCATCAGGGAAGATGATAACCTGATCACCGCTTACCGTGACCACGGTCTGGCGCTGGCAAAAGGTATGACCGCCAATGAGTGTATGGCCGAATTATACGGGAAGGCTACCGGCTGCACCAAAGGTAAAGGCGGTTCCATGCACTTCTTCTCCAAGGAAAAAAGATTCTTCGGGGGACATGGCATCGTAGGCGGCCAGATAGGACTGGGCGCGGGTATCGCGTTTGCAGATCATTACCTGGGCAATGACAGGGTGACCGTATGCCTGTTCGGTGACGGCGCTGCCCGCCAGGGACTGCTGCACGAAACCTATAATATGGCTATGCTGTGGAACCTGCCCGTGATCTTCATCTGTGAGAATAACTATTACGCTATGGGTACTTCCGTAGAAAGGACCTCTAAGACGCTGGATATAGCTAAAATGGCGCTGGCGTACGATATGCCGAGCGATACCGTGGATGGCATGAATCCCGAAGCGGTGCATACGGCAGTGGCCAAAGCGGCGGAAAGGGCGCGTAAGGGAGAAGGTCCTACCTTCCTGGAAATAAGGACGTACAGGTACCGCGGGCATTCGATGTCCGACCCTGCCAAATACAGGACCAAGGAAGAAGTGGAAGGCTACAGGCTGAAAGACCCTATAGAGGTTTCAAAAAATAAGCTGATCAGCAAAAAATGGGCTACGGAAGCCGATATTGAAGCGATCAATGATAAGGTGAAAGCGATAGTGGAGGAGTGTGTAACGTTTGCGGAAGAAAGTCCGTGGCCGGATATCAGCGAGCTGTACAAGGATATTTATGTAGAAGATGACTATCCTTTTATCACGGATTAGTTTTTTAATAAACTTCAAATCATTAGAGCCTCCAATATATTTTATTGGAGGTTCCTTATTTTTGAAGATATTTTATTGCATATGAGAAATCACCTCGGCTGGGTATGGACAGTCATCATTGCCCTGCTCGCCATCTATTATATGATCGTTTCGATCCATCTGCTTGTGAGCAGCAGGCGCCGCAGGCTGACCGGCTATATCCTCTATGCCGTATTATCCGCATTGTATGTCGGCGCTTTTCTTACCCTGAGAAATCAGAATGCCGGCGGGCAGGGGTGGCTGAGTTCCGTGAATTTCGCTTACATCATAGGATTTACGATATTGCATATACTGGTCACGGTATTTTTCCTGGTGGATGATATCCGGAGGGTCATTACCTGGATAGTATTGAAAGGATATGGGATAAGTGCGGACCGGGATATTACGAAAATGGATATTTCCCGTTCCAGGTTCCTGACAAGGGCGGGCTGGATAGGAGGCATTGTCCTGTTCTCCTCTTTCTTTATCGGTATCAAGAACAAGTATAATTACAAGATAAGACGTGTAAAGCTCAAGCCTGATAGTTCCGGGGCGGCGCTTGCCGGGCTGAAAATAGTGCATATCTCCGATATTCATTCGGGCAGCTTTGATGACCTGGAAGCCGTACAGAGAGGCATTGATATGATCAATGAAGAGCAGCCGGACCTTATCCTCTTTACGGGAGATATCGTCAATAACAAAACGGACGAGATTTATCCCGTAATAGATACCCTGAAGCAGATGAAAGCCGGAATGGGCATTTACGCTACATTGGGCAACCACGATTACGGTGATTACTGGGAGTGGAACAGCCCGGAGGATAAGGTGGCCAACCTGGAGGAGCTGAAGCGTGTCATCACGGAAGATCTCGGCTGGAGATTGCTGATGAATGAGCATGTGCAGGTGGAAAGGAATAATGATCATTTTACAGTGCTGGGAGTGGAGAACTGGGGCAACAATATGAGATTTCCCAGGTATGGTAAGCTGAAAGAAGCCTATGCCGGGCTGGAAGGCGACACCGGCTACAAGATACTGCTGTCTCATGATCCTTCGCACTGGGACGCGCAGATACGCCCGGAATATCCCGATATAGACCTGACCCTTGCAGGCCATACCCATGGTATGCAGTTTGGGATAGAGCTGTCCTGGTTTCACTGGAGCCCTGTCCAGTATGTTTATAAACAATGGGCCGGCCTGTACACACAGGACAAGCAAAAGCTCTATGTGAACAGGGGATTCGGGTTCTTGGGTTATAAGGGCAGGGTAGGCATATTGCCGGAGATCACTGTTATCGAATTTGAATAACTCCGTATGCTATACCCCTTTCCTGGTGCATCGGTATCCGGAGGCAGGGTCACGGCTGGCCTTGATTTGCCGGCATAAAGGAAAAGCGGCACTTGAATATTTTCAAGTGCCGCTTTTCCTTTATGTTAACTGACTATCCATATTATAAGCCATAAAGCGATCCTGTAGCTGTTATAAGAGATTCCTCACATCCGTACGGAATGTCCAATCCACTAAAATACCTTTATAGTAAAAGGGACCTCCGGCTCTCAGAGAGTACACCGCTCAGGGAAAGGGTATCTGTAAGATGTTCCTTATAAGCAGATAGTGGTCTGTGTTAATATTACCTGATAACGGTAAGGTCGCCTTTCAGAGTATTGCGCTGACCGCCGCATTCTATTTCTATGACGTAATAATAGGTGCCTACATCCACGGGTCTGCCGTTTTGTGTTCCGTCCCAGCCGTTGTTGATGGAGAGTGACTGGAATACCATATTGCCGTACCTGTTAAAGATCATCAGGTTGTACGCTTTGGGATGTCCCGGGCTGATGGCTGTAAATATATCGTTCAGTCCGTCTCCGTTAGGGGTGAAGGCGTTGGGTACCCTGATGTCGCAGCACTGTTCGGAAAAGATCAGGACCGATTTCCGGGTATAGCAGTTATGGTCGTCGGTAGCGTGGACCGTGTATTGTGTTTCGCTGTTTTTCAGGATAAAGGATGCGCTGCTCTCCGTAGCGGTAAACGGCGGCTCGCTGAAATTATACTTTGTTGCACCGGAAAAATAAAGGGTAAGGGTATCACCGATGCAATACTTCTCCTGCGGGTCAAAATCAATGGTCAGCTCGGGCTGGGGATGAACGGTAAGGTGCAGGTAGGCCATGCTGTCGCATCCGCCGTCAATGGTATAGGCAGCGCTGTAAATGCCGGAGCTGTTCAGTACACGGTCGCCGAAGGTATAGGTCATCGGGTAGCAGACGGCGGCAGTATCATAAGACGCTTTGGGAATGATAACCTTTATGTTGACAACCTCGTAGATGCTGTCGCAGCCCTGTATGTTCCTGGCCGTGTCCCTGAGAATGGCAGAGGAGGTGTAGGTGGTGTTCCTGTAAACCACCCGGCTGCATCCTTCCAGCGCGGTATTGATAGTCCTGGGAGCGGCGCCAACCCGGAGATCCAGGACTATGATGCTGTCGCAGCCCCACCGGTTGTTGAAGATATGGTTGTAGGTGCCTGCCCGGGCGTAGGAAACGCCGTTGAATATATAAGGAAGGCTGGTATAGCAGATAGCGGCCTTAAGGGTGTCCCTGGAAACAGGCTGTACGGTCAGCATTAGGGTCGTAATGCTGTCGCAATTGGTGGTGGCAGCGGTGGCCGTGTCCCGGAGCGTATGTGTGCCTGTGGTGGTGACGGTCCTGCCGTTCCAGGTATAGGGCAGCTGGCTGGCGCAAATGGTACGGGTGATGTTGGCCTGCGATACCGGCTGAATGGTCAGCGTTAAGGTCGTAATGCTGTCGCAATTGGTAGCGGCAGCGGTGGAAGTGTCCCGCAGGGTATGTGTGCCTGTAGTGGTGACGGTCTTGCCGTTCCAGGTATAGGGTAGTTGGCTGGCGCAAATGGTACGGGTGATATTTACCTGCAGCACCGGGTGTACGGTCAGTGTCAGTGTGGTGATGCTGTCGCAGCTATTGGTGGCGGTAGCAGTGTCACGAAGTGTATGTGTTCCTGTAGTAGTGACGGTCTTGCCGTTCCAGGTGTAAGGTAGCTGGCTGGTACAGATGGCCTGGCTGATGCTGGCCTGCAGCACCGGCTGAACGGTCAGCGTTAAGGTCGTAATGCTGTCGCAATTGGTGGTGGCCGCGGTGGAAGTGTCCCGGAGCGTATGTGTACCCGTGGTGGTAACGGTCTTGCCGTTCCAGGTATAAGGGAGCTGGCTGGTACAGATGGTCTGGCTGATGGAATGGTACCTGACCGGCTGGCTGTGCAGGTCCAGGACAAAAGTAGTGTCGCAGGTACCCTGGTTGAAGGTAGCTACGGAATCGCCGAAAGTGTTGATGCTCTGCCCCTTCCAGGTATAGGGCAGCGCGCCTGAGCAGATGGTTACCGTGTCGCGTACCATGATATTGCCGTTACCTGTACCGGTCCTCAATGACTGTATCCAGGCGGCGTTGGCGGCAGTGTTGGGCAAGCCGGGCGTTTCCAGTGAAGTGGCGGTTCCCGTTGCCCAGGCGGAAGGGGTGGTAATATTGCCGTTAGTGAGGTAGTATACACGGTTGCTGCCGGAAGGACTCATATTGACAGTGGCCGGGATGCTTTGCCCGTTGACATTGGAACCGTATGCTATCGAGTGATAGGGTGCACTCAGGTTGGAAGGGCTGGTGACGATAACGGCATCGCCGTCATTCCTTAATCCCAGGGGCGACCAGTTATTGCCGGTATTGGTATAGGTAGCGCCGATATAGCCGTTGTTGGACGATTTTTCCAGTAAGCCGGAGCTGACAGGCACCACGTACACCCCGTCATTGTTGCTGTCGGTAGGGTCGTCCGCCAGGCTCAGGCTGGTATTCCTGTCGCCGTTGTTATAAATAAGGATGACAGATCCGTAGGGAATGTTCGCCCACTGGCTGATATTCCGGAACCTGTAGAAGCCCTGGGCATTGCCGCCCGAGCCGTGCCAGTTGTTATTATCGTCAAATATCCACAGGCGGATGTCTGCGGTAGAGTCCGTACAGGTCCTGTTGCCCACTACTACCAGCTCAATAAATTCTTTGGAGCCGCTTGCCCCCTGGGAGAACTCATTGATATAAAGCTGGGCGGAAAGCCGTCCACAGGTAGTAAACAGTAGGAAAATGATGCTCAGTAGACTTTTATGCATAAGAGAGGTCTGTTTTGAGTGCAAAGTAAGAGCGCACCTGTAACTTATTTCTGAACAACGGGTTAATATATTATTACCTGACGGCTCTTTAACATATGGGAAATATCCTGAGGGAAAAGAAATTGCAACCGGTGGAGAGCATACATGTTTATTTTTCATAACTTTGCTGACTCTTAAAAAGTGAGAAACCAATACAATGATAAGTCGCAGAAATATTAGAATTAAGGTAATGCAATCACTTTACGCGCTTGATACCAACCTGGAAAGTGATCTTGGCTTTGGTATAGACCGGCTTACCAGCGATCATCCTGATTACTCACGTATGATCATTAAGTACGTTAAAGTGCTGGACGATAAGATAGATCAGGCGTCTTATTTATTTACATTGTCGCTTTATTACATGGTGCGCGTGGCCCAGTACACGGAAATCGATGCCAATAACAGGGCCTCAAAGCTGCTGCGTACGCAGGAAGACCTGAATGTCAGCACCAAATTTGCCGGTAACGAATTCGTATGGTCTCTCCTGGATAATAAAACGTTTGTGGAAGCCGTAAAGGACAAGAAGCTGGAGCAGGTTGTCGAAAAGGATGAGATCAAGCAACTGTACAATATCCTGCAGGAGAGTGAGCTCTATAAGAGCTACGTGAGCGAGGAAAGCCGGACCCCCGAGGGCGATAAGAAAATGTTCTGGGACGTATGGACACAACTGATGTATGAGCATGAGGTATTCAATACCCTGATGACGGAGAAGAACGAAGAATGGGAAGACGATAAGGAGCTGGTCTATATGCTTATAGAGAACTATGTGCAGAAAAGAAAAGGCACCAACTTCCTGAACTTTATTTCGGCGGATAAGAAGCAGTTTGCGCACGACCTCCTGAAGACCACCATTGACAAGAGCGGCTACCTGATGGAGCTGATCCACCCGAGGCTGAAGAACTGGGATGCAGAACGTGTGGCCCATATAGACCTGATATTGCTGAAAATGGGTATAGCGGAATTCCTGTATTTCCCTACCGTGCCTACCAAGGTGACCATCAATGAATATATCGAGATCGCCAAGACCTACAGCACCCCCCAGAGCAGCCAGTTCATCAATGGTGTCCTGGACAATATCCTGAAGTCGCTGGAAAAGGAAAATAAGGTCAGGAAAGCCGTAAGGCCCTGATGATATGTATAACAGTAGTATTTAATTTAAAATTTATATAATTATGTTTTTGAACGTTTTTTTACAGGCTGCGCCTCCGCAGGGAAATGACTGGATGATGCCGGCAATGATGTTGGGTATGGTTGTGGTAATGTACTTCTTTATGATCAGGCCTCAGCAAAAGAAAGCCAAAGAGCAGAAGAAATTCGCGGATTCCATCGCTACGGGCGACAGGATCGTTACAACATCCGGTATCCACGGTAAGATCGTGAGAACGAATGAAGATAATACCCTGCTGATCGAAGTGGACAGGAATACCAATATCACTATCGAGCGCCAGGCCGTTTCTATGGAAATGACACAGGCTTTTGCCAAGAAAAACAATAAGGCTCCCCTGGCTTAATACGGGAAGCCTGTGCTCCTATGCTTTTAAATGATCGTCATATGCTGAAAGTAGGTATCACCGGCGGTATCGGTTCCGGTAAGACTATTGTGGCCAGGATCTTCGGGACTTTAGGCATACCTGTTTTTAATGCGGACAGAGCAGCAAAATATCTGATGGATACGGACGCTGAGCTCAGAAGTCGTTTGGAAGCGGCATTCGGGACAGCGATATATGATAACGGACGGGTTAACCGTCCGTTATTGGCTTCTATGGTATTCCCGGATCCGGAACGGCTGCAGCTCCTCAACAGCATCGTTCACCCCAGGGTGATAGCCTGGGGCGAGGAATGGCATCGTAGCCAGCATGCTCCTTACACGCTTAAGGAGGCCGCCCTGTTCTTTGAGAGCGGCTCTTATAAAAGTATGGATTTTATCATAGGGGTCTATGCGCCCCGTGAGATCCGTATCTGGAGGGTCATGGAGCGGGATGGCGTCACCGGGCAGGAAGTGCTGGAGCGTATGTCCAGGCAGATGGATGAGGAGGAAAAAATGAAGCTTTGCAGGTTCGTGATTACGAACGACGATATTCAGTCCCTCATCCGGCAGGTATCCGGCCTTCATGAGACAATATTAAAAATGTAAAGATACTATGGCTTTATCAACGGAAAATAATACGCTGCTGGATATATCGGCCCTTCATATGCCGGCCGGTACCAAAGTAGCCGTCATCGCTACCCAGTGGAATGAAAAAATAGTGGCCGAGCAGGTGGCGGGTGCCGCCAGGATAGCCCGGCAGGCCGGTGTGGAGCTTGCGGACATATTGTATGTGCCGGGTTGCGTGGAGTTGCCGTATGCTATCCGCAAATACCTGGGCGCTGCTGCGGGCATCGGCGCGGTCATCGCTTTCGGAGCTGTTGTAAGAGGCGATACGCCTCATTTTGATTATGTATGCAATATGGTATCGGAAGGTATCAACCACCTGAACCTGGCCATGGATGTGCCCGTGATATTCGGCGTGCTAACCGTGAATACAGAGCAGCAGGCCTGGGAAAGGCTGGGCGGCGCGCACGGCCATAAGGGTGAAGAAGCCATGATCACGGCCCTGAAAATGATACAATTTGAACAACAACTGTCATCCAGACACTCCTGACCTATGAAACTGACTTTGAAAAAAGGACTGGGCCAGCATTTTCTTACCGATGAGAATATGTGTAAGAAGATCGTGGCGCAGCCGGATTATAAGCCCGGTATGAACCTGCTGGAGGTAGGACCGGGCGGTGGCGCCATCACCAAGTACCTGCTGGAAAGACCTGGTATCAACTACAAGGCTATCGAAATAGATGATGAGAAGGTGGCTTACCTGCCCACCATCCTGCCGGCCATTGCGGATAAGCTGATCCATGTGGACTTCCTGAAAGCGGAACTGCCTTTCGGGACGGAGAAATTCAGTATCATCGGTAATTTTCCCTATAATATATCATCCCAGATCATGTTCAGGGTCTATGACTGGAAAGCATACGTGCAGGAAGTGGTAGGCATGTTCCAGAAAGAAGTGGCCGACCGTATCGCTGCCGGGCCTCACAGTAAGGTGTACGGCATCCTTAGCGTGCTGATGCAGGCTTTCTATAAAGTGGAATATTTGTTCGATGTGCCGCCGGGATGCTTTAACCCGCCTCCCAAGGTGATGTCGGGCGTTATCAGGCTGACCAGCCTGGATAACCCGTATGGCATTGAAAACCCCGAACGGCTGAAAAAGATCGTCAAGGCGGCTTTTGGCCAGCGCAGGAAGACGCTGCGGAATGCATTGAAAGGTTTCTGGAGCAATGAGCTGATGCAGGATCCCATCTTTAATAAACGGGCGGAGCAGCTGACCGTGGAAGATTTTGTAGGACTGTATAAAATGAACGATAAATGAGACCCAGGGCATTGATCATAGAGCCTGTGCACCAGGTTTTGCTGGACAAGCTGCTTGCCTGCGGTTATGAATATACCCTCGTCAGACAGATATCGAAGCAGGAGGCATTGGAAGCATTGCCTGCTTACCAGGGTCTGATCACTTCCAATAAGCTGTACGTGGATAAGGAGCTTATTGATGCCGGCAGCGGTCTGAAATGGATAGGTCGCATGGGCTCCGGTATGGAGATCATTGACGTGCCTTATGCCACGTCCAAAGGTATCCTGTGCGTCAGCAGCCCGGAAGGCAACGCGAATGCGGTGGCGGAGCAGGCGCTGGGTATGCTGCTGTCCCTGCTGCACAACGTGGTAAAGAGCCATAATGAGCTGCAGCGTATGGCCTGGCAGCGGGATGCCAACAGGGGAAGCGAGCTTAGCTATAAGAAAATAGGCATTATCGGCTATGGTAACAATGGCAGCCTTTTCGCGGAAAAATTGCTGGCAATGGGCTGTACGGTATATGTTTATGATCCCTACGTCAGCGGTTATGAAAAGCCCGGACTTGTACCGTGCGCCAACCTGGAGGAGCTCTATCCCCATATTGATGTGCTGAGCTTTCATGTGCCGCTTACGGACCTGACCAGGCATTATTTTAATGATATCATGCTGGAGGCTGTCCAAAAGGAATTCTACCTGGTCAATCTTTCCAGGGGGGCGATTGTGGACCTGGCCGCGGTGGAGCGGGGACTGATGTCCGGCAAGATAAAAGGTGCCGCCATTGATGTCTGGGAGCAGGAGCCGGTAACAGAAGTTTCCCGGGCCGGTCACGATATCTTTGCGCGTCTTATACAGCGTCCTGATTTTATCGGGACGGCGCATATCGGCGGCTATAGCCATGAGGCTACCTATAAGATGAGCTATTATGTGGCCCAAAAGCTGGAACCTTTATTGCGGCAGTCATAGCGCCTATAACATCATATTGGCAATAGGCGGGCTGACGTGCTTCGTATGAACATTTGTGCTAAATTTGAACTTTCGTGCTTCGTATTAAAGGTAGTGCTAAAAATCCGCTCCCTCGCAAAGCCCCGGTCCGTTATGCACGATTATAAACAGAAACGCAAAATGAAATCAAAACTTATCACATTCGTAACGGCATTTTTATTCGGTCTAACAACTTATGCCCAAAACATTGACATTCAAAAAATCGACAATTTCGTCAGTCATATTGAAAACCACAACAGAGGAATTGGGAGTGTTTCCATTTTCAAAGACGGAAAAGAAGTTTATAACAGAAGTTTCGGACAATCAAAACTCAACAATGTTCAATACAACGCTGAAACCAAATATCAAATCGGCTCAATTTCCAAAATGATTACAGCAACTTTGATATTTGAACTCATCGAAAATGAAAAATTGAAGTTAGACGACAAACTATCAAAATTTTATCCCAAAATCCCTAATTCTGATAAAATTACAATCAAAAATTTATTAGAACATTCCAGTGGTTTGGGGGATTACACAATGAAAAATGATAGTATAATTTGGCTAACTGAAAAAGTAAGCGAAAATGAAATTTTTGAAGAGATTATTAAACAAGGTGTATCTTTCCAACCAAACGAAAAAATTGCTTATTCTAATTCAGCTTATTATTTGCTGACTAAAATTGTAGAAAATCTGTTTAATAAAAAATACGCTACAATCGTAGAAGAAAAAATCGCCAAACCGATAAAACTGAAAAGTCTAATATCAATAACAGGAAAAACAAAAAATGTTTTCCCTTCCTTTGTCTACAATGAAAAATGGGAAGAAATTACAGACTTTGACTTTTCAAATGTTATTGGAGTTGGAGACATAGTTGCTACAACGAAAGACTTGAATACATTTTTGTACAATTTTTTCAATTATAAATTTGTGACGAAAGAATTAGTTGAACAAATGAAACCTGCAAAACAAGAAGCATTTGGTAGAGGTTTAATGCGTATCCCTTTCTACGAGCAAACTTTTTATGGACACGGAGGAAATACTTATGGAACACATTCAATCGTTTCTTACAACGAAAAAGACGGTATTGGATTAAGTGTTTCCATCAACGGAGAACGATTTCCACACAACAATTTTGCAATCGGTATTTTGAGTATTATTTATGGAAAAGACTTTGAATTTCCGGACTTCAAAACAATTACGCTTAAATCAGAAGACTTGGATAAATTTTTAGGAACTTATTCAAGTCCGAGTTTTCCGTTAAAAATGACAATCGCAAAAGAGGGAAATACTCTTACAGGACAAGGAACTGGGCAACCTGCATTTCCATTAGAATGTTATGAAACAAATAAGTTCAAATTTGACCAAGCACAAATAAAATTTGAATTTAAACCCGAGGAAGGCAAACTGATAATAAATCAAGCAGGATATGAATTTGAACTAACGAAAGAATAAGAGTGTATAACAAGGGTTTGGTGTCAGGCGGGTCGAACGTTCCCGTTCGACAGTTTTTCGTAAATTTGGGCTTTGTCTCTCGCTCGAAATTTTCGGCAGAAAGTCCCGCCCGAACGCAAAGTCCCGAACCATTATAGGGCATTTTCGGACGACCGTGCAAATTGACATTAATAGACGAAAACTTGAGTAAATTATTCAACATAGAACAAAGCAAAAACCAAAGACTGACAAAAAAAGAGTTTGTCATTGGGACAATTATCGCTGTTGTTTTGCTGACAGCTTGGATTATCGGAAGTTCGGGAATGAGTTTAATTGCGACTTTTGTTCCAGGACTTATTTTCGCTTGGACATTGTTTGCAATTCTCTATTTCAAACAAATTGAACTTCCGGACTACAACATATTTTTGCCCTTATACTTCTTGGCATTAGGTTGGCAATTCATTCATTTTGCAGAAGAATTTATGACCAACTTCAAAGAAATTTTTCCGACAACTTATGGTGGACAACCATATTCCAACAATACGTTTGTAGCGTTCAATATGTCTTCATACTTCGTATTTATCATTTCGCCTGTTTTGGTTTACTTCAAAGGACTGAAATTTCTTTTAGTTCCCGTTTTGTTTTTCACGGTTTACGGTGCGTTGGGCAATGCCATTGCACACAGTTGGTGGAGTATTTATTCAGGTAAGTATTTTTCAGGGCTTTACACCGCATTAGCATATTGGATACTTGCTCCGACACTTTTGACAATACTTCTAAAATCAAAAAAACTGACAGCAATTTTCATAGTTGCAATGACAATCGTATTGGCTTTGACCTTGACACTTTTAATGAAATGAAAATATAACAACAAAAAAACGCCCTATAACAAGGTATTGCCAATAGCGGGGCAGAACGGCTTCGATTGGACATTTGTATAAGGTTCAACATTCGTTCTTCGATTGAACTTTTGTGCTAAAAATTCCCCCACTTTAGGACGACCATTCCGACAAACAAAATAATGAAAGTAATTAACGATATAATCGAATTAAAAACTAACCGAGAAACGGAACGACTTTCTTTTTCAACAAGATATTTGGTGCAAATCAATTTCACTTTTGAGTTAACTGTTTTATCAAATGGGTTCAGCGGGACTTCGCATTTTTGTGTAAGACGAGACCAAATAGAAAAAATGTGTTCTGACTTGACAACAATGAAACTGGCAATGTCAGGCAACACGACACTTGAAGATAACGACAGTGATGCAAGTATTAATTTTCAAATGAAACCGTATGGACAAGTAATTATATATGGACAAGTTGGTGGTTCACACGAAGAAAACTACTTAAAATTCAGTTTTCAAATAGACCAGACCTGTATAGACCCACTTTTGACAGACTTTTATAGACTACTCAAAACTGAAGAACCGACAAATCTTTATGAAGCGGTTGACTTGATATTATGGAATGACTGGGACCCAATTGGAATTAACGATATTGCACCAAGAGACGAATATCAAGGCTACACACCGACAATATTTAAGTTAAAAACAAGTGGTGCAGATAGCGAAACTATTGCAAAGACATTGCACGAAATAGAAACGGTTACAATTGGTGTAGTTGGAAACATTGACCATTGCCGAAAGGTTGCCGAAAAAATATTTAATCTCAAATAACGGAAGAAAAAGCAGCATATAACAAAGGTTTGGCGCCAGGCAGGTCGAACGCTCCCGTTCGACAGTTTTTCGTAAATTTGGGCTTTGTCTCTCGCTCGAAATTTTCGGCAGAAAATCCCGCCCGAACGCCAAGCCCCGAACCGTTAGCCGCAACTAAGTACAATACCTCAAACTCATAGCCTCGATGTTCAAAGAACAAAAAATTTATATCCAGATTAGCCGCAATAAAGTCACTGTGGTGAATTTGAATACAGGTGATGAGGCAACACGTATAGCAACCGAGGATTTTTCAACTAATAGGAGTGTGTTAAGTAGCTTCGGACCTGCTAATGAAACACTCATTGCCACTTTGCGAGACCTCAAAATTGAAACAAAATGGTTCAGTATAAAAGCAGTAGTACAACAAATGGAAGACACAGGCGGCGGACTTACGGACATTGAGATACGTGCACTTAGCCACTTAGCTGAAAATGTAGGAGCGAGCACAACTTATACTCTCAGCGGGAGTCAGCGTTTGACAAATGATGAAGCGCTGGCAAAAATAGACGCCCTGAAGACTGTTTGTAAGAAAAGAAAGAAAAAGTCTAAAATTTTAAGACGAGGTTATGTTTTTGCATTTTTTTCTTCCTTAATAGTATCTAGCTTAAGCTCATCAAAATATCACTTTTTTCAAAGAAGTGAGCATCTGCGTAACGACTACAGGATTTTTTTAATATCATGGACTTTTATGTTCTTGACAATGTTTATGATAACGAGTTTAATCGCAAGATGGTATTACAAAATGAAAGATAATTAGAATTACAGTTTGGATAAATGTTTCCTTCAAATGCGGCTAACATCCAGTTTTTCGTCAGCAGGTGCAACGAATAAATCTTCACCTTAGTGCTATTATCAGGTACATATTCACTTGACCGAACGCTAATGAACAGTAAAACATATTTTCACTTTTTTTATCTTTAATCAGCAGCAGTTCCAGGCTGGACGTTTTTCAAATGCCCTGCCGGTTTTGACATATTTAATGAAGTACTGTAAATATTTATTAAATGCCGATAGGGCAGCCACCAACATCGGTTTGGCGATATGGCGGCTGACGAACAAAACGGATAACCAAGCCCACTCACCACCCTAAAAATTGACAGAGCTAAAAACATTTATTTTAAATTTGTGGCGGACAATTAGACAATGCCAAAGAAAAAAAATTCCATACCCGTAAATCCTATGACACCCGAGCTTGGCACAGGTGCTTTCATTGCGAAAATGGCGAGCAAAGATTTGCATTTATACGAACAGTTTGAGGAATTTAACAGTATAAAACAGTCACACAGAGATGAATATCACTTGTTTTTCTTACAAGAAAAAGGAACAACAACTATTGAAATTGATTTTAAGAAATACATCGTAAAACCCTCATCGGTTATTTTCATTAAACAAAACCAAGTGCATAGAACTTTGGAGTTTAAAAACGCAACGGTAAGTATTTGTGCAATCAGTAACGAAAACTTAAATCCCGAATATTTAAACTTGTTGGAAGAAATTGCACCGGCAAAACCTTTGACATTAAAGCAAGATGCGTTTTCTATTATTTCCGAAGCCGTATCACTCTGCATAAAGCTATCTGAACGAAAAAACGAAAAATTATATCACAAATTACTTGTAGGGAGTTGCGAAACTTTAATCGGGCTTGTTATTTCACAGTATTTAGTCCAATCAAAACCATTGGACAAACTTTCAAGATTTGAAATTGTAACCAAAGCCTTTAAACAATTATTGGAGCATAATTTTGTTAGTGCAAAACGACCAAGTGAATATGCTCAGCAATTAAACATTTCTACTGGATATTTGAACGAATGTATTAAAAACATAACAGGACATTCCGTTTCACATCATATACAACAGCGTGTAGTTTTAGAAGCAAAACGTTTACTTTATCATTCCGATAAGTCGATAAAAGAAATCGCAACTGAATTGGGTTATGACGATTATCCCTATTTTTCAAGACTGTTTACCAAAGTTACAGGAATGACAGCTTTGACATTCAGAAACAAAAACCACGATTAGTCCAGTATCTACCTTTTTTCGTCCTTTCACGTTTTATGAATTGTATCGTTCTTTGCACTCAATAAAAATACACCTTTGACGTTCAAAGACAAGAATTTAAAAAGAAAGAAATGGGAATAATTAAAAACATATTGAAACGAGTTCTCAAAGAGAATACCATCGTAGAAAAGCAAAAAATATCGGAATACGCGTACAAAATTCGTGTAAAAAGCGACAACATTAAAGACGTTGAATTTGTTGCAGGTTACTTTTTGCGTATCGGCATTGGTTTGACAGAAGAAAGTTTGACAATGCAAGACTTTGTAAGAAGTTATTCGGTTTGGAACATTGACAAAACTAACGGAACACTTGACATCGCAATAGCAACACACAGCAAAGGTTCAGGAGCAAAATGGATAGAAGAAAGAAAAGTTGGCGACAAAGTTTACTTCACCTGGAAAAAAGGAATTTTTATTTTAGACGAAAGTGCAGACAGTTATTTGTTTATTGGCGACTTATCGGCATTATCTCACTTGTATATGATTAGACGAAATTTGCCGAAAAACAAACAAGTAGAAAGCATTTTATACAGCCAACACAAAAACGAACTTTACGCAGATATTGACGGAACAACGCCTTTTAACTTTTACGAACTTCCTCAAAATCCGACAGAAGAAATCATCAATAAAGTAAAAGAAATTGTTCCCAAAATGACAGGAAAGAAAATTGTTTATGTTGGTGGCGACAGCAGAGTTTGCGTTGCACTAAACCAATATTTCAGACGAGAATTAAATTGGGACACGAAACAAATTAAAACGAAACCATTTTGGAATCCCGACAAAAAAGGACTTGAATAACTAACCGAACCGCCAACAAGGGTTTGGCGTCAGGCGGGCTGACGTGCAAAATTCAACTTTCGTTCTTTTTTGTAACTTTGGTGCAAGGTTGAACATTCGTGCATCTAATCCCGCCCGAACGCAAAGCCGCGGAACGTTGTGCGACACCCTATCGAACAGTCGTGCTAAAATCGAACTAAAACAGAAATGACTGAAAACCTAAAAAAAATAACTTCTCAACTCATTGAGAAATACATAGACATTTTAGAAGAAAACGGAGAACCAAACGAAGTGTATAAATATTTAGCAATAGATACATTTCAAAAAAATTGGGACTTAGAAACAGACGACTTTTATCAAATGTTTCGGGCTTCTTTCAGCAAGGTATCTAACCTACTCTATCAGAACTCTTGGGGATTTATCGAAAAATCAGCTCAAAATTTCCCCGAAGAAACAAAAGAAATGTTTCGGGGTTTGTATGATGAATCGGTAGAAATTACACAAAGGATAAAAACCTTTCAAGCCGAATCAGAAAAATTATTGCTAAAAATCAAACAAGTATTAAACCGAACCAATATAAACGCTCAACAGGACGAAAGGACAATTTCGGTTTATTTGGCTTTCCGATTTCCTGAAAAATATATGTTGTACAAAGCAGATTATTACAAAAACTTCTGTGAACAACTGAACTTCAAATCTAAAAAAATCGGGAGAACGTTTTTTGCATTTACAAGAACTATCCGAACAAATCATCAAAGAAAATTTGTTGGACGATGAATTCATTAACACATATCGAAAATTCTATCAAAAACCAGATTGGGACGATAAGTATTTAATGATTCAGAATATTTTGTATGTAACTTTTAGAAATGATTTTATAGAAATGAAAAACTTTAAAGATTTCATAGAACAATTAAAAATCTATATTGATGATAATTATTTAAATTATAAACTTGGAGTAAAAGGTAGAAATTGGATATGGATTTTCGACAAAGATGAATACTTTAACAATAAATATGTTCATTACGAATTTCTTTTAATTGAAAATAAAATTTCAATAGACCTTCATTTTGAAAAAAGCGTCAAAACTGCTAGGGAACTTCACAATTTAATTGGAGAATTACCAGATTTTTTAGAGTGGAAAAAATGGCAAAAGTCTGTCGATAGTATTACTCATAAAAACAAAGTTGACTTTAATAGTGAAGATTGTATTCAGAAAACTATTGAAACACTAAATGAATTATTTGAATATACTTATCCATTATTAGTTGAAAAAGCAAATTTACTTAAAGGTATTCCTGAAAATAATAATCCTATGGAAAATATAAAATCGGATAAAAAAACTCCGTTAAATCAAATTTTGTTTGGTGCTCCAGGGACTGGGAAGACATATAATACGAAAAGAATTGCGGTTGAAATCATCAATGGAAAAAAGCCAAGAAATCGAGAAGAAATCAATGCCGAATATGAAGATTTGATAAACGCAAAACAAATTGTATTTACAACTTTTCATCAGAGTTTAAGCTATGAAGATTTTATTGAGGGAATAAAACCTGAAACAACAGACGGAAATGTTACTTACGAAGTAAAAGACGGAATTTTTAAACGGTTAGTAAATCAGGCGAAGCAAATACATTCTGTCAAACGAACCGATATAAATTGGGAAGGAGTTAATTTTTACAAAATGTCTCTTGGAGGAAAAAATAATCCATTGGAACACCAATATTGTATTACCAATAACTTAGGAGGAATAAGTTGGGGAGGTAATAATGATTTAAAGAATTTATCCAATATCAAAGATTGGGCAAAATACAGAGATACTTTTATTCAATATTTTCCAAACGTAGTTGAAGAAAACAGATACAATATTCAAGCATCTTTCATCTTAAATAAAATGAGAGATGGAGATATTGTAATTGCAACAAAAGGAAATCATATTATTGATTCTATCGGAAAAGTTACAGGAGGATATCATTATGACGAAGATAATCCGACATCATTAATTCATTTTAGAAAAATTGATTGGTTTTTAACAGATTTGAATACTGCACCAGATAGATTCTTTAAAAAACAAATCTCACAACAATCAATCTATCAATTCTACAACGAAGATGTAAAAATAGAAGCATTTAAAGAACTAACTTCTACATCTGAAAGAACAAATGATAAACGATTCGTTCTCATCATTGACGAAATCAACCGTGGAAATGTTTCCGCTATTTTCGGAGAACTCATAACTCTTTTGGAAGAAGATAAACGAAAAGGAAATAAGGAACAAACCGAAGTAACACTTCCCTATTCCAATGATAAATTTTCTGTTCCGAACAATGTTTACATCATCGGGACAATGAACACAGCCGACCGAAGTGTAGAAGCATTGGACACCGCTTTGAGAAGACGTTTTTCATTCGTTGAAATGCAACCCGATCCCGAAGTTTTATCGAATTCGGAATATCAAGATATTGATTTAAAACAACTTTTAGAAACTATCAACCAACGAATTGAAGTATTAGTTGACAAAGACCACCAAATTGGCCATTCGTACTTTATTGGGATTCAAAATTTAGACGATTTGAAGTTGGTTTTTAAAGACAAGATTATTCCACTTTTGGAAGAATATTTTTATGGAGATTTCGGGAAAATAGGGTTGGTTTTAGGTGGAAGTTTCATTTATCAGGAAGAAAACACAGCAAAATTTCCGAAAAACTTCACGTATGAAAATGACTTTTTAGAAGATAAAAAAGTATATCGTTTCACACTTATTGAGTATTGGAGTGAAAGTACATTTATTTCTGTTTACGAAGATTAACGAATGAAGAACAAAAAATTCATACAAGTATTTGAGTATCAGAAATTACGATATGATGATTCGGGAATTTTCCGAAAACATCATTTTGACGCAATGGTAAAATTCAATGAATTGCACCAAAACAAATACTTTACGATTATTCATAAAGGAATTCGTTTTGGCAGTTATGTAGGTGTGATTCAAATTGGTGGCTTAACGATTGAAATTCTTCCAAAAGCAGATAACAACGAAAATGCGGACAAAAATCTTTGGCAAAATGTATTGCTGAATATGTTGAAAGTCTGCAAACACATTCAAGTAGAATCTATTTCAGAAACCCAGCTCAAAAAACGATACCATTCGATTTTAGATGTTTATTTTGAACTGTATCTAAACGAACTCGAGCGATTGGTAAAAAAAGGCTTGATTAAGAAATATCGAAAAAATCAATCCAACCAAAACGCTCTTAAAGGAAAGTTACTTTTTGCTCAAAACATTCAGCAAAATTTGGTTCACAAAGAACGTTTTTACTGTGAACATCAGGTTTACGACAAAAACCATTTGTTGCATCAGATTTTATTTAAAGGTCTGTTAGTTTTGAAAACCTTTGTGAACGATTCTTTAAAGGACAAGTTAAATCGTTTACTCTTTGAATTTCAAGATTTTGAAAACATCAATATTCAGAAAAAGCATTTTAATAAAATCATCATCGACAGAAAAAATCACGATTACCAAAAAGCTATAGATATTGCCAAAATTATTATTTTGAATTATTCGCCAAGTTTAAACTACGGAAACGAGAATTTACTCACGCTTTTGTTTGATATGAACGCATTGTGGGAAGAATATATTTTCCGTATTCTTCAAAAACACAAAACAAACGAAATAGAAGTTTCCTTTCAAAATTCAGACAAATTTTGGGAAAATAAACGTATTCGTCCAGACATTGTTTTAAAAACCAAAGATGAAACATTTGTAATCGACACGAAATGGAAAATCATTGAAGCCAATAATCCATCAGACGATGATTTAAAGCAAATGTTCGTTTACAATCTACACTGGAAAGCCGAAAAAACACTATTGCTTTATCCTAAAACCAATCAAATCGACAGCGAATTTGGAACATTTCATTATGGCAACTTAGGCAAAAAATGTAAGCTTGGTTTTGTGGACATTACTAATGAAGTTACAATTAAAAATAGTCAAATTTTAGCAAAAGAAATATTTGCTAAAATATGAAAGAACAACATATGAAATTACGCCTGCCTATAACAAGGGTTTGGCGAAATGGTGGGTTAACGTCTAAGTTTAACGTTTTCGCTTCGTAATCCGCAAAAGCCAATTTTATTGGCTTTTTTTCATAAATTAGCAAATAGAAATTGGCTTTTGCTACGTGTCGTCTAAATCGAAACTTTCGTCTTCGATTTCCGCCACTACGCAAAGTTGTTGGCCGTTAGCGGCTATATTATGACACGACACTTGACGACAATATTGTTACTATTCACGCTTCCGGCTTTCGGACAGAATAATCATTGCTTTTGCGACAAAGACACGCTTATGAACGAAGCAACAGTTTCGTGCGACACGACAATTTTCTCAAACAAAGCAAAACTTTATTGGCAATATAACTGCGACAGAATTTGGCTGACTCTTGAAAACTCAAAAGGACAAAAAAATGTGATTGACGAAATTCCTGTAGAATTATATGGATATACTTACAGACTTGGTTTTCATTTAATCAAAGAGTTTGACAAGACAGTTTTATTTCGGAGTGGTTGCCCTGCAAATGGACCTTGTATTTACACTTTAATTGACAAAAATAACGGAAACACAGTAAAAGAATTTGACCAACTCATTTGCATTGATACGGACATTAGATGGAGTAATGCTCACAAATATAATTTTGACTTTGTTGTCTATCTATCAGACACAACTAACAATTTAATAATTTACTATGTGGACAAGAACAAGACATTGAAAGTGCCATTTCACGAAAACCGTACATCGCAAATTCAACCTAAATTTGATAAAATGACTTTAAACAATAATATCTTGACACTATTTTACGAGTTAGATGACAACACAAAAAAGAAATTAAACATAAACTTGAATGACAAAAAATACAGCCGCTAACAAGCAGTTTGGCAAAAGAGCGAAGTAAGTGCTAAGTTGAACGTTTGTACTTTTTATGCCCCCAATGCTGTGAGCATTGGCTTTTTTTATGTAATTTAACCACGGCTCACAGCACTGGCTACGTTCGTGCAAAACCGAAACTTCCAGCTTCGATTTCCCGCCCCTTCGCCAAGCTGCCGACCCGTTGTACGCAATAAATAAAAGAAATGAACAAAAAAATAATCTTGCTAGTAACATCGACTCTTTTTGTAATATCAAATTTATTTAGTCAAAATAAACCGGTTTATCCCGAAGTTCAAGAAAACTTTAAAAAAGTTGATTTTATATTACCTAAAATTGAAAATCCTGATGACTATCACGTTGAAATAACTTTTAGTTTTGAATTTGAAACTATTGATTGCTCAAATACCTCTTTTAGCTTTAATAAAAATGACATTGAAAAGGGATATGGTTTAGATTCTAGATTTCCATATTATATTTTTAATGTTAAGGAGACTGAAATTTCTGAAGGTTACAATAACGATTGTGACAAAACAAAACCTAAAGTAAAAAAGAAGATATTTAGCGACTACAAAGTAATAGAAAAATATCAGCAGTACTTTGCGATACCTTATTACATTCCGAAATATTGGAATTTAGAGTATAGAATTTTTAAAGCTGAAAGTGAATTTAAATCTTTTGAATAGTTTACTACGTACAATAAAGGTTTGGCGCAATGGAGGATTAAGGCTAAAATTGAAGTTTTAAGCTTTCTATTCCGTAAAAAGTCAATTTTATTGGCTTTTTTTCATAAATTGGTAAATAGAAATTGACTTTTGCCATGTGTCGTCTAAATCGAAATTTCCATCTTCGATTTATCGCCACTTCACAATGCCCCGAACCGTTAGCTGTAATTTTATAAAAACCGTGCATCAATCTATGAAACAGGTAAATATCATTTTGTTAATTCTTATCACATTTTTAAATTTTTCTTGCAATTCAAATTATAAAAAATCAAAGCAAAACGATTCAAAATATATTTTCTTTCTACATAATAAATTTATTGAAAATAATCCAGATGGAACTTATGAATCAAAGTACGGTGTTAAAGCTGAGTACTCAAAAATATTAGAGTCGTTTCGAAAAGACGGATTTATAGTGATTAGTGAAAAACGAAAACCGAAAACAAATTGGATAGAATACGCGGAAAAAGTTAAAAATCAAATAGATAGTTTAACTACAAAAGGAATAAACTCAAATGACATAACTATAATCGGAACATCCAAAGGCGGATATATTGCACAGTATGTTTCAACAATCGCTAAAAATCCAGATTTAAATTTTGTATTTATAGGCGCATATCAAGATTCCGACATTGAAGATATACCTGGAATTGAGTTCTGTGGAAATATATTAAATATTTATGAGAAATCAGATGAATACGGTGTCTCTGCTATTAGAAGAAAAGAGATTTCCAAACTTCCAATTCCCCATTTTAAAGAAGTTGCGCTAAATAATGGTCTTAAACATGGTTTTCTATATATCGCATCAGATGATTGGATTAAACCTTGTAAAATGTGGGCAAATAAAAACTATGAATTAAAACCTTAAAAAAAACTACAGCTAACAAGGGTTTTGCAAAATGGCGGGGTTAAGTCTACATTGAAACTTTCATCTTCGATTTACCGCCACTTCGCAAAGCCCAAACCGTTGGTGGCAATTTTGGCAGACCGCTACCGAATGACAAAACGAAATGAAAAACTCAAGACTTAGAACATTACTTATCGGACTGACAGCAGGAGTTGTCTATGCATTCTTGGTAATGTTACTTGTGACACATAATCACGACAACGTTTCAATAGCATATATTTTTGCCTTACCGCTAATTCTTGGAGCTATTCCTGTTTTGTTCTCGACTAAAGAGCAATTACAATCATATAAAACATACCTTTTATTGCCTTGGGGAATTACATTGACATTTTTCTTCTTGGCTTGGGGATTGGGTTTTGAAGGAATGATCTGCCTTGTAATCATTGTTGCACCATTCCTTTTACTTGGGACACTTGGAGCATTTATATTTCGACTTATTAAATTGAAGAATGAAGGGAATGGGACAAAACTTTATGTTTCTCTATTTATACCATTGCTAATACTTGCAATAGAAACAAATTTTCAAACGACAGACCAGATACATACTGTTTCAACTTCAATTGAAATAAATGCTGACAAGTTGAAAATTTGGAACAATGTAAAGAATGTAAAAGACATTCAATCAGACGAAATTGAAACACATTTTGTTCACATAATTGGAATACCGAAACCACTGAAAGGAGAACTTGATAAAGAAGAAATTGGTGGCATAAGACACATTACTTGGGACAAGGGTATTAAGTTTGAAGAGAAAATTACAGCTTGGGACGATAATAATGGTTTTTCCTATGACATAAATGTTGACCCAAACTCAATTCCACCAACGACACTTGACGAACACGTTATGATTGGCGGAAAATATTTTGACGTTTTGAATGGTAGCTACAAAATTGAACAGTTAAGCCAAACCAAAAATAAAGTAACTTTAACTTGCACTTACCGAGTAACGACAAACTTGAATTTTTACAGTAAATTTTGGGCAGACTTTATACTTGACGACTTTAACCAAATGATTTTAGAAGTAATAAAAAAACGAAGTGAAAGAGCTGACTGACAAAAGAAAAACTGCCACCAACAAGGTATTGCCAAAAGCGGGGCTGAACGGCTTCGATTGGACATTTGTATAAGGTTCAACATTCGTTCTTCGATTGAACTTTAGTACTAAAAATCCCCGCCTTCGCCAATACCCGAACCCTTGGCAGTCATTTTAGGGCGACACCACATAACGACAGAAAGTAATGAACATTGATCTGCAATACCGACAAAAGAAACCCGACAAATCTCTTGCGAACTTTGTGGACAGTTTCTGGATGTTGCAAAACCAATCAGCCACAGATGAAGGTGTAATTGTGCCGAACGGAAAAATTGACTTATTCTTTTCCAAAACACCGGATAACGAATTTCGTGTAACATTGATGGGATTGGAAACAAAGCCAAAACCTTTGGCAAATCAAGACGTTTCTATTGTTTTTGCTGTCAGTTTTAACCCGCTTGCGATGGAATATATTCTGCAACGTTCCATTGCAGACATATTGGACAGCGGAATGAGGTTGCCAAACAATTTTTGGAACTTCAATATTGACGATTTGAACGACTTTGAAGTGTTTTGCAAAAAAGCGACACAACAAATTCAATCTGTTTTGCCGAAAGAAATTGACAACCGAAAAGTGAAATTATTTGAATTGCTTTTTGCAACTGACGGAGAGATAAGCGTAAAAGAACTTTCTGAAAAAATATTTTGGAGTAGCCGACAAATCAATCGCTATTTCAACGAACAATTTGGAGTTTCATTAAAAACATATTGCAAAATAATTCGTTTTCGGGCTTCGCTTCAAGACATCAAAGAAGGTAAATTATTTCCGCAACATAACTTTACAGACCAGTCACATTTCATCAAAGACATTAAAAAACTTTCGGGTGTTTCGCCAAAAGAATTGCACAAAAATAAAAACGACCGATTTTTACAATTTTCCCTTTCGGCTACGAAATAATTTTGCGGTGAATTTTAAAACGCAAGATTATGTTATTAGAAAATAAAAAAGTGGCTGTAATTGGTGGTGGTCCTGTCGGACTTATTTTTGCCAAACTGCTGCAACAAGCGAACGTAAATGTAAACGTGTATGAACGGGACAAAGACGAATGTTCCCGAATTAAAGGAGGAACACTTGATATTCATAACGACTACGGACAAATCGCATTGGAAAAGGCAGGACTTTTAGCTGAGTTCTACAAGTATTCAAGACCAACAGGTGAACAGGCAACAGACATTAACGGAAATATCTTAAACGAAACATTTCCCGGCAAAGAACATTTATACGACAGACCGGAAATTGACAGAAACGATTTGCGTAAAATGGTTCTTAAAAACTTAAAACCGAATACGGTTGTTTGGAACAGCAAATTAATTTCGTTAGAACAACAGGACGAACAATTTTTGTTGCATTTTGAAAACGGAAAAACGGAGATTGCTGATTTGGTTGTCGGTGCGAACGGAGGAATGAGCAATGTAAGAAAACACCTTACAGATACTATTCCGCAATATACAGGAACAGTCATTATACAAGGCGAAGTTTTAAATCCAACGGATACTTGTCCGGATTTTAAAAGATTATGCGGAGAAGGCAATTTAATGACCATTGCTGAACAAAAATTTTTCTTTTCCCAAACCAAGGCAAAAGGTGCGTTGAATTATTACGTTTCTTTCAGACAACCTGAAAATTGGATTAAAGAAAATGGTCTGGACTTCAAAAACAATAAAGAAATTGCTGCGTTTCTAAATGGATTACTTTCAAATTGGAATGAAGTCTATCACGAACTTTTTTCAGCAACAGACGAATTTACATTGTTGCCAATGCGAAAACTTCCTTTGGAAAATTGGCGACCACACAAAAACATTACTTTAATTGGCGACGCAGCACACGTCATGCCGCCATTTTCGGGAATTGGTGTAAACATTGGCTTGTTGGACGCTTTGCATTTAGCTGAAAATTTAACCAACGGACAATTTTCCGATATTCAGACAGCAATTGGCAACTACGAAGAAAAAATGTTTGAATACGCAACAAGAGCACAACAGGACACAACAGAAGCCGAAGAAAGCATACATTCGGACAAAGGCTTTGACGAAATCGTAAAAGACAAAAGATAAAGACGAACTGCCAACAAGGATTTGGCGTCAGGCGGGCAGACGTGAAAAATTCCACTTTTGTTCTTTTTTGTAACTTTGGTGCCAGATTGAGCATTCGTGCATTTAATCCCGTCTATCTCCAATACGCGGTACGTTAGCGGCTATATTAACAAAACAGACGATGAGAACACTATTTACCTTTTTGACAATCCTGATTTCAAGTTTAAGTTTTGGCCAAAATTCAAAAACTGATTTTTTACGAGATTTAGATTTTGTTTATGAAAATCTAAAAAATACAACTTCCTATAAAACACAAAAAAACAAACAGAAAAATGTAACATCAAAATATAACGAACTCAAAAAACAAACCTCGAATTTGAGTGTTATTGAAAGTTACCTAAAACTTTATGAGCTTGTTGATGAAATAACTGATTATCACAATGATATTTACGGAAATTCTGAAACTTTTTCTTATAACGATTTAAAAGATGACGCATTTTTGAATAAAATAAAAACGTCTTCTGATTACAATTTTTATCCCAAAAGCAAAATGAATTTAGATAGTTTGGAAACCGAATTATCAAAGAGAAAATCCAGCGATTACGAAGGAATTTATTATCATCAGAATTATTTCAAAATTGCTATCGTAAAAAGACCTGACAATTTACTTGAAGGTATCATACTGGAAACCAAAATTCCATCGTGGGAACGTGGAGAAACAATGCTTTATTTTTTACCAAAACAAGACAATCGTTTCAGGATATTTGGTGGAAAATTTATTGATAAAAATCTGTTTTCATCTATCGACTGTTTTGTAAATGGAGAGTTTAAAACATCAAAATGGCAGAAAAAAATACCGGAAATCAATTATTATAACGCCAGCTTTCCTGACCAAAAATTTGTTTTCAAAAACCTGAATGATAGTTTTATTTATGTGAAAGTAGGCAGTTTTGATTCTTCAAACAAAGGAATTGAAGAAGCGACAAATTTTTATAAAGAAATTTCAAAAAAACTAACCACAAAAAATCTAATTGTAGATTTGAGAAACAACAACGGTGGTGGCGATAAAAGTTCGACACAGTTTTATAAGCTATTCAAAAAATTTAACGGAAAAATTTATGTTTTGGTCAATTTTTATACCGTAAGCAATGCCGAACAGTTTGCTGTCAAAATGAAAAAACATAAAAATGTAGTAATATCAGGCGACAACACAAGAGGAATGATAACTTACGGACGAAATTATGACGAAGACAAAGAAACGCCATCACAAAATTTTAGGATATATTTTTCTGACTTAAAAGATAATTGGAAACAATACTTGAAATATGAAGAAACAGGATTAAAACCAGAAATTTACTTGACATCGGACAAAGATTGGATTGAACAAATCACCAATAATTACAGCCGCTAACAAGGGTTTGGCGCCAGGCGGCCTGACGTTCACACGGGAAATCTCCGCAGGAATTTCCCGCCTATCGCCAATACGCAGCCCGTTAGCTGCAATTTTGACCAAAATCTATATCGTTTCCAATCAAATAAATCAAAAAAGGAACGAACTCTTGAATTTAGCAAACAACATCAAAAACTGGAATTTTATATACAAGTTTTGTCACCTCTATGGAAAATGTATCTAAAATGGAAATGACCTTCCTGAAGAAGAACGCAATAAATATAAAAGAGTTGTGGCCTTACCAGATATAAGCAATCATCCAAAGGACAATGCACAATTTGTCCGGGTATCGGAACCGCTCATCCTTGCCTGTTTGCATGAAAGCAGCCAATTTTGCACTATCCTTTTAAACAAATTAATTTTCAACGTATGAACATCTTTCTGTTTGGAGCAACGGGCGGAACAGGAAAAGCGATCCTGGTAAAATTGTTGGAGCAAAAGCACCAAGTATTCGTTTTGGCCCGGAATCCCGGGGCGCTGGGCATTGCCAACGATAACCTGACAATCATCAAAGGCAGTATTTATCATTCCGAAACGTATCAAAACGGGTTACGCCAGTGTGACCTTGTAATTTCCGCATTAGGTACGGGAACATCCAGAAAGCCGACAGAGATCTACTCTAAAGGCGGAGAACAGGTGATCAGGTCCATGCGGGAAGCCGGTGTAAAAAGGCTTATTACATTGACTGCGGCAGCGTTTGATCCAACTGATCCCGGGACCCGGAGCTTTATTGTAAAATATATCGTTCAGCCGTTGTTTAAGCATATCTATTCAGATATGCAGAAATGGGAAGCCATGCTGGAGAACAGCAGGGATATTGATTGGACGGTTATCAGGCCTGGCCGGTTGACCAATGGAAAAGAAAAAGGCAACTACCGGGTACAGCTCAACCATTGCCCGAAAGGCGGCAGTAAGATCAGCCGAAGCGATGTAGCGGACTTTATTGTTAAGCAAATCGGTTCCGATACATACATTCACCGGAAAGTGGCTGTTGCTTATTAGGACAGAAAAATTACCTGCTTATAATATAACATTGGCAGCATGACGGGCATCGGTCATATCCGGTTTTTATCTTCGTAATACGCTGCTTCGTCTGTGCGATGCCCGTTTAAATAAGACCATAAGGCTGTGCAAAAAACAAGCAACCCTGTCAATATTTCGGCTTAGCTCAATATGACAGGGTTGTTTTATTCATAGATATCACATTTCGACAGGCGCCATGTGACAAGAAAAGCTCCAGGTGACGCTCTTTTGCGCTAAAGGAGCTGCCTTATGCCTGCTTACTGGTTGACGTGGTACATCATAAATGCCCAGATATCGGCGTTCTCTTCAATGGTCTTGGAAGTGGGCTTACCCGCGCCGTGACCGGCGTTCACATCGATCCGGATAAGCACCGGGTTGTCGCAGGACTGCTTGTCCTGGAGCTCGGCCGCGAACTTGAAGGAATGCGCCGGTACCACACGGTCGTCGTGATCGGCGGTTGTGATGAGCGTGGCAGGATAACAGACATCCTTTTTTACATTGTGAAGCGGAGAGTAGGGCAGCAGGTAGTCGAACTGATCCTGTTGCTCACTGCTGCCGTATTCCACCGCCCAGCCCCAGCCAACGGTGAATTTATGGTATCTCAGCATATCCAGCACGCCTACCTGGGGGATAGCTACACGGAAGAGGTCCGGCCGCTGCGTCATGCAGGCGCCCACGAGCAGGCCTCCGTTGGAGCCGCCACGGATAGCCAGCTTTTTGCTGCTGGTATATTTGTTGCTGATCAGGAATTCCGCGGCTCCTATAAAGTCGTTAAATACATTCTGCTTGCGCTCCAGCATGCCATCCCTGTGCCATCCTTCGCCAAACTCACCGCCGCCCCTGAGATTCACCACGCAATAGATGCCACCCTCCTCCAGGAAAGGTATGATGGCGGGACTGAATCCCGGTGTCAGGCTGATATTGAAGCCGCCGTATCCATACAGCATGGTGGGGTTATTGCCGTCCATAGGTATGTTCTTTTTCCTTACCATAAACATCTTGACCGCAGTACCGTCACTGGAAGGAAAGGTATGCTGCTCGGTGATAAAATCATCGGAATTGAATTTGACCTGCGGCTTGAAATGCAGCGAAATCTTATTGCTGCTGAGGTCATACTTCCAGATGCTGGTGGGTTCCGTATAGCCGGTCTGGGAGAAATAAGTGTACCTGGCATCCTTTCTGCCGTCAAAGCCGGACAAGGTAACATAACCTTTGCTGTCGGTCATCGGGGACGGTAACACTTCGCCTTTGCTGTTATATATCACCAGGCGGGAGCAGGCATTCTCCAGGTAGGTACAGAAGATACGGTCGCCGAAAATGGTGGCCCCTGCCAGCTTGTGATACCTTTCCTTTACGAGCACTTCCCATTTGCTGAACGTGCCGTTGGCAAAAGTGGTGGTGTACAGCTGGTAATTTCCTGCTTTCAGGTTGGAATGGATCACTATTTTATTACCCAGGGTCTCCACCACGCGCGCATTGGTGGAAAAGCCTTCCACGAGCGTAACGAAAGCGCTGTTCGGAACCGTAAGGTCTTTGATCTTGATCTCGCTGCCATCCGTGCCTTCGGCGATATTCAGGATCAGGTATCTTTCATCCTCCGTTACCTGTGCGCCGACATATCGCAGCGGGTGCTGCCTGTCTTCATACACCAGCTTATCCTTATCCTGTGATTCCCCGATGGTGTGAAAGAATATCTTCTGGTACTCCGTCTTGGCAGAATATTTGGTCGCTTCATTCTTGGGACGGGAGTAGCCGCTGTAATAAAAGCCTTTATCTCCTATCCATTCCATATTGGTGAACTTGACGTGCTCGATCTTTTCTTTCAGCACCTTTTTACCGGCGACTTCCATGATATAGATATCCTGCCAGTCGGAGCCCGCTGCCGATACAGCATAGGCAAAATACTTCTGGTTCCTGGAAAAAGCGGTGGCCTGTATGGCTACCGTACCGTCCTTAGAGAGCTGGTTGGGGTCGATGAGGACTTCTTCCTTGCCCGTCAGGATGCTTTTTATATACAGGATGGACTGGTTCTGCAGCCCGTCATTTTTATAATAGATCATATAATTGCCGGCTACTTCCGGTATGCCCTTCTTTTCATAATTCCACACCTCTGTCAGGCGTTTGATAAAGAACTGCTTCTGCGGCAATTTATTCAGGAAATCGAATGTGACCCTGTTCTGAGCTTTGACCCAGGCGGCAGTTTCTGCAGAAGTATCATTCTCCAGCCAGCGGTAGGGATCTTTTATGATCCTGTCGAAGTAATTATCTTCAACGCTGTCGTCCTTTCTTGTTTCAGGATATTGTATGGATTGTGCTGATAAATGAGTTGTCATCAGGGCCAGGCTTGTTACAAAAAAAGTTGTTTTGATAAAACGCATGATTAAATTTTTAAAATCTAATGAATTTCAAATATACAGGATATTGCTTATCCGTAAGCGCCCGGTAAAGATAAAGTGAAAAATAAATTTAAAGTAACCGGGCAAAAGGGGATGTTAGTCATATATTTATTAACTTCACCACTCGAAACATCAGACGCAAAAAGAATCATATGAGAACAGTTAAAAAAACAAAAATTATAGCAACGGTAGGCCCGGCTTGTGATACCTATGAGAAATTAGTGGAGCTGGTGAATGCGGGTGTCAATGTTTTCAGGCTGAACTTCTCTCATGGCACTCATGAGCAGCATGAGCTGGTCATGGAAAGGATCAAGAAAATCAACGAGGAATACAATACCAATGTCGCCATACTGGCCGATCTCCAGGGACCTAAATTAAGGGTGGGAGAGATAGAGAACGGGCAACTGGACCTTAAGGCGGGAGAGGTGATCACGTTCACCAATATAAAGCAGCCGGGCACCAGGGATAACCTGTATATTTCCTATCCCGATTTTAGCAGGGATGTAAAGGTAGGAGAGAAGATACTGCTGGATGATGGTAAGATAGAGACTAGGGTAATAGAAATAACAAGAGACAACGCGGTGCGGGTACAGGTGCAGAATGACGCCGTGCTGCTGCCCAAGAAAGGTGTGAACCTGCCGGATACCAATATTTCCATTCCTTCCCTTACCGAGAAGGACCTGAACGACCTGGAATTCATACTTTCAAAGGATATTGACTGGATCGCCTTATCCTTTGTGAGAAAGCCTATTGATGTGATCCAGCTTAAAAATATAATCAAGTCCAGGGGCAGCACCGCCAAGATCATTTCCAAGGTCGAAAAGCCCGAAGCGATCCAGCACCTGAGGGAGATCATACTGGCATCTGATGCCGTTATGGTGGCCCGTGGCGACCTGGGCGTGGAAATGCCGGTGGAGAAGATCCCTATGATACAAAAGGACATCGTCAGGAAATGTATCCACAGGGCCAAGCCGGTGATCATAGCCACCCAGATGATGGAGAGTATGATAGACCGTACCCGTCCCAACAGGAGCGAGATCACCGATGTGGCCAATGCGGTCATGGAAGGCGCTGACGCTATTATGCTGAGCGGTGAGACGGCTATGGGTATGCATCCCACCCTCGTGGTGCAGACCATGGTGAATATCGTAAAAGAAGTGGAAAAGCAGGAGACGGTCTATAACCGGAACCTGGTGCCGCAGCCGCATTCCCCTTCCTTTCTCAGCGATGCCCTCTGCTACAATGCCTGTAAGATATCTGAAGACCTGAAGGCCAATGCGCTGATCGGTATGACGCAAAGCGGCTATACGGGATTTATGCTGTCCAGCTACAGGCCCAGGGCGCCGCTGTTCGTGTTCACAAAGACCCGTTCGCTGGTCAACCAGCTGAGCCTTAGCTGGGGAGTAGAGGCCTTCTTCTATGATAAGGAAGAGAACATTGATGATATTATCTTCGACCAGATCAGCATACTCAAGGAAAGGAATGCCCTGAGCCAGGGAGATGTGGTGGTGAATACGGGCAGCATTCCGGTAAGCGAGCATCTGCCCACCAATATGTTGAAAATAAGCCGCGTCGAGTAGTGAGAGAGGTCGTATTTATCAAACAGAATAAGGAGCGGTGGCTGTCGTACGAGCAGCATACCTCAGACCCGGATGAGCTGGCGCAGCGCTTCGTTAACCTGGTGGACGATATCGGCTATGCCAGGACGCATTACCCTTTCAGCGAAACCGTGGTCTATCTCAATAACCTTGCGTCCAATATCTACCTGTCTATCTATAAGGCCAGGAAGCGGGAACCCAACTGGTTCAGGCGGTATTTCCTGGAAGATATTCCCCTGACCATTTACCGGCAGCGTAAGGTACTGCTGTTTGCGTCCGTATTCTTTATACTGCTGTACCTCATTGGCATCTTCATCGCGCAAAAGGACCCTAACTTTATCAGGGCGGTGCTGTCGGATGAATATGTGAATATGACCAGGGAGAATATAGATAAGGGCAAGCCTTTCGGCGTGTACGACGAGCAGCATCCTTTCAGCATGTTTGTTCAGATAGCCTGGAATAATATACGTGTGGCGCTCACCACTTTCAGCTCCTTCGCGTATCTTCTGTTTTATGGGCTGTACTATTGCATCATGTCCCTGTTCGGGCAGCAGCCGTTGGCGGGATGGCTCGCCGGCTGCATCATAGCTGTCCCTTTATGCTACTGGCTCCTGCGGGTCTATACCCGGTACCGCTTCCGCAGGGATCCTGCCAGCCTGTATCCTTTGCTGCATACCGAGCTGGAGGAAGCGGTAAAAGATAACGATAAGGGAGCATATATGCCTGTTACGGAAAGATATACACCCCCGGAGCTGTCAGTACGCATCTGGCGCAATGTGAGGATCACTTATTTCTCTTTCCTGCTGGGCCTGCTGTGTATGGCCGGCGCTTTGCTGATCCTGTTCTACAACGGGGTGATGGTCGGTACTTTTCACCAGATGTTTATCGCGCACGGCTTCGGTATCAAATGGATCTTCGTAGTCATGATCCACGGCACCCTGGAGCTCTTCTCCATTGCGGTGGCCGGCGCCTGTGGTATTATGCTGGGCAATGCGCTGCTGTTCCCGGGCACGTTTAAGCGCATCACGGCTTTACGGAAAGCAGCAGTGGATGCGGTTAAGATCATGTCCGTGGTGATACTGATGCTGCTGGTAGCCGCAGTTTTTGAAAGCTATGTTACACGGTACGAGGATATGCCCCTTCCGCTGAGCGTCGTGATCCTGCTGGTGTGCGCAGGGTTTATAGTCCTGTACTTCTACCTGCTGCCCAGGGAAGTCCAGCGCCGCTGCCAGACCGAAGACCAGCGGATCAGGGATGAATTCCTGAAGATACCCTGACAGCCCTTTCTTTAAATTTTATTCACAAATTGAACATACTATTATCAACTTTTTAAATTAATAACTTATCTTCGCACAAATTTTTTTCAATAATGAACTTACACGAATATCAGGCAAAAGAACTTTTAAAAAAGTATAACGTTCCCACCCAAGAAGGCCTTGCTGTAGCGACAGTAGAGGAAGCGGTAGCAGCTTATAAGGACATTGCGGCCGCATCCGGCAGTAAATTCGCAGTGGTAAAAGCGCAGATTCACGCAGGCGGACGTGGTAAAGGTACAATGAAAGAGGTGCCTGCACAACACGGTGTACAGGTAGTGAAAAGTGAAGAAAATATAGCAGAGGTCGCTAAAAATATTTTAGGAAATACTTTGGTAACTATCCAGACCGGTGAAGCCGGTAAGGTAGTGAACAAGATATATGTAGCAAAGGATATGTATTACGACGGACCTTCCGAGCGTCAGGAGTTCTACCTGTCCATCCTTCTGGATCGTGCTACCAAGCAGAATGTGATCATGTACTCTACGGAAGGCGGTATGGACATCGAGGAAGTAGCCCACAGCACTCCTGAAAAAATATTCAAGGAGTGGGTGAAGCCCGGTTTCCCGCTGGCAGGCTTCCAGGCCCGCAATATAGCTTTCAACCTCGGTCTGACAGGCGAAGCAAATAAGAATATGGTGAAGTTCGTTACCAACCTGTACAATGCTTATGTTGGACTGGACTGCGCTATGCTGGAGATCAACCCGCTGTTCAAGGCTGCTGACGACCAGATCCTGGCCGTGGACTGTAAGATGAACCTGGATGACAATGCGCTGATCCGTCATAAGGACCTGGCAGAGCTTAGGGACACTACGGAAGAAGATCCTACGGAAGTGGAAGCAGGTGAATACAACCTGAACTACGTGAAGCTGGATGGTAACGTAGGCTGTATGGTGAACGGCGCCGGTCTTGCGATGGCTACTATGGATATGATCAAGCTGGCAGGCGGTGAGCCGGCCAACTTCCTGGATGTGGGCGGTACGGCCAATGCTACGACTGTAGAAGCCGGTTTCCGTATCATTATGAAGGACCCGAATGTAAAGGCTATCCTGATCAATATCTTCGGTGGTATCGTTCGTTGTGACCGTGTGGCTGCAGGTGTGATCGAAGCCTACAAAAACCTGGGTAATATCAATATTCCTATTATCGTACGTTTACAGGGTACCAATGCCGAAGAAGCTAAAAAGCTGATAGAAGCATCCGGGTTACAGGTACAATCCGCTATCCTGTTGTCTGAAGCTGCCGAGCTGGTACAAAAAGCGGTGCAGGGATAATTGTAAGATAAGCATATCATAATAGACCGGGCTGTATTCTCTGAGAATGCAGCCCGGTTTTTTTCCCTGATGCACAGGCTTAGGAAGATATGCTAGCTGAAATACGTTGCTGAACTTACCGGTTCCTGCTATATACCGGGCTGTTGGCAGGAATAAAGAAAAGTGACTACTTTTGTTTAGCCTGTTGGTCATTCCGAACGGATATGAAGCATCTCTTATAAGGCTTAGCACCATCTTGGGACCAGCCATATGACGGCGTTATTACTTATACTCGTTATTACTTATACTATAGATGGTCAGTTAATAAAAAAGATGACTATCTGCTTATAGGAAACAAGCGCTTATTACAGGTACACTTAGCTCTTAGCTCCGATATATTCTTTCTGCGGCTCAGGGAGCGATTTACAATAGGGAGCAGCGTACTGGTCATTCCGAACGGATGTGAGGAATCTCTTATACCGGTTAGCAGCATCCCGGACCTGCCATATGATGACTTTACTGCTTATATAGATAGTCAGTTAAATGAATTATACCTTCCGGCTGATATGAACGGCTGAGGCCTGGACGGAGGGCAGTACGGTAAGGTCGGCTATCTGCACGTGTTCCGGCTGACGGATGGCGAAAAGGATCGTATTGGCTACGTCTTCCGCTGAGAGCGGCGTATAGCCTTCATATACGGCATTGGCCCTGCTCTGGTCTCCCTTAAAGCGCACCAGCGAAAAATTGGTCGCTACGGCCCCGGGGGCAATGCCCGTTACTTTGATATTGTGCGGTAGCAGGTCGATGCGCATCCCCTGGGTAAGGGCTTCCACTGCGAATTTGGAGGCACAATAGGTGGTCCCGTTCAGGTACACCTGCTTGCCCGCGATAGAGCTGATATTGACGATATGCCCGCTGCCATAGGGGATCATTAAGGGCAATACGGCTTTGGAAACATAGATAAGACCCTTCACATTGATGTCTATCATAGCTTCCAGGTCCGTGATGTCGGCCTGGTCAAAGGTGGCAAGCCCGTGGGCATTGCCGGCGTTATTGATCAGGATGTCTATGCGCAGGTCACTCAGTGACTGGATGGCGCTAAATACCTCATCCTTTTTGCTGATGTCAAACTGTAGGATATGGGAAATATTGCCGGGATACAATTGCTGAAGCGCCGCCAGGGCATCGGTATTCCTGCCGCATATCACCAGGTTATAGCCTGAGGCCGCCAGCAGCGTGACGGTGGCTTTGCCTATGCCTGAAGATGCGCCTGTAATGAGTACTGTTTGCATATATAATAGCCGTATCGTTGGGAAAAAGATCAGACAACCGGCTGGATGCTGGCGAAATGGTTCCTGATAACATCAATGAAGCGGGTATCGATCACTCTCTTGCTGACATTGATCATTTCACTGAACACCGTGGCATTGGAAATGCCATGGCCGATAATGACAGGGGCGTTGATCCCTAAGATTGGAATGCCGCCGTACTGTTCATAGTTCAGCATTTTGACAAACGGTGTAAGCTTACCCTGAAGGTCATTTCTCATGATATCATAGAATGATTCGGCGAGCTTGAGGATCACGTTACCGGTAAATCCTTCACAGACCACTATATTCTGTCTGCCGGTCATGATATCCCTTCCTTCCACATTGCCTACAAAATTGAGGCTGGAATTGTTTTTCATAAGGGTATAGGCCGCCTGCGCCAGGATATTGCCTTTTCCTTCCTCTTCACCGATGTTCAGCAGCCCGACCTTGGGTTGTGGTATGCCCATCACGTGCTCCATATAGAGGGATCCGAGCACTGCGAACTGCTCCAGGTGCTCCGGTTTACAATCGGCATTGGCGCCGACATCCAGGAGCAGGTTGATCATACCGTCCTGGCAGGGCATAGGAGAGGCTATGGTTGGTCGCAGCACGCCGGGCAAAGCCTTGACGGAGTACATAGCGCCTACCAGCATAGCGCCGGTATTGCCCGCGCTGATAAAGGCGTCTATTTTTTGCTGCTGCAACAGGCCGAAGCCGATGGAGATGCTGGAGTGGGGCTTATCTTTTAATGCTTTGGTGGGATGCTCATCCATACCGATGACGGAATCAGCTTCCACGAAATTAAATTTATCCTTATAGGGGTCCAATAAGGGCATATAGGGGGCAGCTTCGGCTTTGATGCCTACCAGGGTGAGGCGGATACTATCGTCCGTATTGGAACTGAAAAATGTCGCTACTCCTTCTATTGCTGCTTGAGGGGCATAATCGCCACCCATAATATCTAATCCTATATTCATTGAGATAAACTTAAGTATTGTAGTGGTTCGTATATAAACTACATCAACAGATATTGCCTGAAAATTTTTGGAGAAAATCTAAAGGAAATATCTGTTGCCTGTATTCAATGCTTTATTGGGTAACGATGAAGATACCGCCGGGCCTATTCAGCCGTATTGTCAGTAACTACTTCTTCTTTTGTATTGTCAATTACCACTTTACCACGATAATATAATTTATCTTCAGACCAGTGCGCACGGTGTCTGATGTGAGCTTCCTGAGTAACCGGATCTACACTAATTGTTGCAGCAACTGCTTTGTAGTGAGTACGACGTTTAGCTCCGCGTTGTGCCGAGTGACGGCGTTTTGGATTTGGCATAACTATTAAAATTTATATATTATTACTGATTTGTTTATGATTGAAGAATGCAAAGGTACACTCTAAAATTTAAATTTATCTAAATCTTTCCAAATGTCTTTCGGATTCTGGGCCGGCGGTTCATCTCCCGCTGTTCCTTCTTCCGGATGTTCATTTTCCTTTTTGGAAAATTGCTGCAGCATTTTCAGCGACTCCGGGTTGCAGGTAGGATGGCCTTCTTCGTCATCCGGGTGCTTCAACTGGATTGGTATGCTCAGCTGGATAAACTCATATATCCATTCCGATATATCGATAACCGTCTCGCTGCGGGGTATGAAGACCACATCTCCTTCATCATCGTCCTCCGTGCTTTCCTGGGCTTCGCTGGTGAGCTTGATGACCAGGTCGAACTCATCCCATATTTCCAGGTCCAGGTCATCTCCGCATCTGTCACATACGGTCTTTGCCGTCCCGTCTATCTCGAACTTCAACAAAAAGAAACTGCTCTTTTTGTCGAACTTCAGGTGTATATTGAACTTAAAATCCTGGAAGCCCTGTATCTCGGGATATTCCAGTCTTTTGAGCTTTTCCTTGTCTATTTCATATTGAAAATGATGAACTCCCAACGCCAACCCAAACCAGCCAATTTCAAATTCCCTGTGATAATTCATTTTTTCCTTGTGTTTTCAGACTGCCGGTACCATAAATCTCCTGGTGAATGCAACAGCTTTATGAAACAGGCTGGCAAAATTACGTAAAATATTTTATTTTACATCAATCGGGCTCTTTTTTGTAAATATTGCTGTAAAATATTTGTTATAGGCTGATCCAGCCCGTAAGGAATGAGATCAATGTGATGCTGTTGGCAAAAATTGCTGATCTTTTCCCGGTAAGCCCGGAGGTGCAGCAGGTATTTTTCCCTTATGCTGTGAGGATGCAGCTTTACGGACTGGCCCGTTTCCAGGTCTATCAGCTCGTGCGGGACATTTTCCAGGTCAAAATCTTCCTCCAGGGCCTTATCCACCAGGTGGAAGATCACCACTTCGTTTTTGCGGTACCGGAGGTGCAGCACAGCATCCAGGAAGCTCTGGTCCGCGATCTCCCCGTAGGGAATGTCTGTAAAGAGGATGACCAGGGAGCGCTGGTGTATCCTTTCGGCGAGCTCATGCAGCGCCGCGCTCAGGTGTGTCTTCCGTTGCTGGTGCTTACCGGAGGCCAGTTGCTGTAGCTGGGCGATCTGCTGCTTGTAATGGAGCGAGGTGGTGCCGAACCTGGACAGGTACACCAGGTGGTCCTGCAGCGTGGCGATGGCAAAGGCATCCAGCTGCTTCCGGAGGAGACGCATCAATGCGGCAGCCCCTATACAACTGTACTGGAGCTTGTTAATACCCGTTTCTGGGAAATACATGGAACCGCTGGTGTCGATGGCGATGCAGCAGCGGAGGTTGGTTTCCTCCTCGTATTTTTTGGTGACCATCACATCCCTGCGGCCATATACTTTCCAGTCCACGTGCTTCAGGTTGTCTCCCTGGTTATACTGCCGGTGCTCTGCAAATTCTACGGAAAACCCGTGGTAAGGGCTCCTGTGAAGGCCGATGATAAAGCCTTCCACCAATTGTCTTGCCAGCAGATCAAGGTTGTCTGTTTCCGAAAAGGACTGAGGTAATTGCATGTCGTAAAGATAAAGATTATGTGTATAAGTTTACTTTTTTACTCCGGAAACTGACCCTATCTTTGCGGTATGTTGCAGTCCAAAGTCAGAACAGACGATTATATCCATAAAGGTAAGAGACAGATTCTATTAGACGAGATCAGCAATAAGGGCATCACGGACAAGGCGGTATTGAACGCTATGATGGAGGTGCCGAGACATTTTTTCCTGGATCCGGCTTTTGAGGTGATAGCCTACGAGAACAGGGCTTTTCCCATCGGGGCGGACCAGACCATCTCTCACCCCTATACGGTGGCTTACCAGACACATCTGCTGCAGATAAGAAAACATGATAAAGTGCTGGAGATCGGCACGGGCAGCGCTTACCAGGCCTGTGTGCTGGCGAAGATGGGCGCCAGGGTCTTTTCGATCGAGCGCCAGAAAAAGCTGTATGATTATAATAATAAATTCTTCTACCTGAAGGAATTTCCCGAGATCAAACGGTTCCTGGGCGACGGCTTTAAAGGGCTGCCCGGATTTGCCCCCTTTGATAAGATCATCGTGACCTGCGGCGCTCCTTTCATTCCGGAGCAGTTGCTGGAACAACTGAAGCCCGGCGGCATTATGGTGGTGCCGGTAGGAGAGGGTGAGAAGCAGGTGATGCACCGCATCACCCGCAATGAGGACGGTTTTTCAGAAGAGGTGCTGGACGCTTTCAGCTTTGTACCTATGTTGGAAGGCGTGCAGCGTAAATAGCGATATTGCAACGCAAATATATAACAACAATATTACCGTAAAAGTAAATGGCAGTATCCTGAGATACTGCCATTTACTTTATATAGTGACTACCTGCTTATAGTCAATAAGCTCTTTACAGATACGCGTTATTGAAAAGTGTTCCCTCCGGGGGGGTATCCTTTTTGTTAGAAAGATGCTGTAAAAGGCTTACTGGTCATTCCGAACGGATGTGAGGAATCTCTTATACCGGTTAGTAGTATTCTGAACCTGTCATATGATGGCTTGTTGCCTATTTTCAGGTAGCCGGTTTTATTTACGGACGGTCCTTTGCTCGATCCTTTTCTCGTAATTGCTGCCCTGGAATATCCTGTGCACATAGATGCCCGGTACATGGATGAAATTAGGGTCCAGCTCGCCCGGCTGCACCAGCTCTTCCACTTCCACGATCGTGGTCTTCCCGGCCATGGCCATCACCTGGTTGAAATTTCGGGCCGTCTTATTAAAGATGATATTGCCCAGGGTGTCTCCTTTCCACGCTTTCACAATAGCGAAATCGGCTTCAAAGGCGGCTTCCATCAGGTAATCCTTACCGTTATAGTTGCGTACTTCCTTGCCTGCCGCCACTTCTGTGCCGACCCCGGCGGGCGTGGGAACGACAGGGAAGCCATAGGCGGCCGCCAGGCACCTGCTGGCCAGCGTACCCTGTGGTATCAGCTCCACTTCCAGCTCCCCGCTTAATAATTGTCTTTCAAATTCAGCATTCTCACCCACATAGGAGGAGATCATTTTCTTTACCTGCCTGGTCTGCAGCATCAGCCCGATGCCGAAGTCGTCCACGCCTGCGTTATTGGAGATGCAGGTCAGGTTTTTGACGCCTTTTGCTACCAGCGCGTTAATACAATTTTCAGGAATCCCGCACAATCCGAATCCTCCCAGCATCAATACTGCTCCGTCCTGTATATCTTTAATAGCTTCTGCTGCTCCGGCTACTACTTTATTGAATCCCATTATTTATTTGTTGATTTTTGTAATAATGACTTTAGGTAACAAGCCCCGATGATGATCAGGCGGTGAACTGTACTGCCTGTTCCTGTTTCCACTGGCTGATGCCATACCCGGGGATCACGTGCTTCTCACTGTGGTAAGAGGAACGGACGAGCGGCCCGCTTTCCACGTAGTCAATGCCCATTTTGTAGCCCGCTTCACGGTACATAGCGAATTCATCCGGGTGTACAAAGCGGATCACCGGGAGATGCTTCTGCGTGGGCTGAAGATACTGGCCGAGCGTTACCACATCGCACCCGTTATCTTTCAGATCCTGCAGGGTCTGCAGCACTTCCTCAGGCTCTTCGCCTATGCCCAGCATGATACCGCTTTTGGTCCTCACGCCGGCCTCGTGCAGCCTCCTGATAACTTCCAGCGAACGGTGGTATTTGGCCTGTATCCTTACCTTGCGGGTCATCCGCTCCACGGTCTCCACGTTATGCGAAACGACCTCCGGGGCAACTTCTATGACCCTCTGGAGGTTGTCCCATTTGCCCTGGAAATCCGGGATCAGGGTCTCTAATGTCGTATCTGGATTTAATGCTTTGACTGCTTTGATGGTGTTGGCCCAGATGATGGAACCGCCGTCCTTCAGCTCATCCCTGTCCACAGAGGTGATAACGGCATGCTTTACCTTCATCAGGTGTATGGCTTCCGCCACCCTTTGAGGCTCGTCCCAGTCTACTTCCAGCGGGCGGCCGGTAGCTACCGCACAAAACCCGCAGGAGCGGGTGCAGATATTACCCAGGATCATGAAGGTGGCAGTGCCTGCTCCCCAGCATTCTCCCATATTGGGACAATTACCGCTTTCACATATTGTATGGAGCTTATGCTCCTCTACCAGCCCTCTTACGTGCCTGTAGCCTTCTCCCGTAGGGAGCTTCACCCTTAGCCAATTCGGTTTTTTGATGCCCTGACTTGCCTTGCGTTCGTCTTCATTCTTCAATTGCTGAGCCGATATAACTGGTAATTCTATCATAATTGGAATTGAAAAGTTGTATGTGCGAAATTAGAATAATTTTATCTAATTCCTGTGTGCCTGCCCGTTAATTACTTTTTTTTGGTTCCCGGCGCTTTGATCCGTCCGAGCTGGATGCTCAGGTAAGCGCTGATAAAAAGTTTCTGGGGCTTCTGCTCCACCATGATGTTGACATCATTGAAATAATATTCAAGCGTGCCGCCTATTTCAAAGGCTGATTTGCGGTTATTCCTCCTGGCAAAGTCAAAATGAAAGCCGTTCTTCAGGATAATGCCGGGAATGAATTCCATTTCATCAAATCCTTTGAACATGCTCCGGTTCATCACGTGCCCGCTCAGGAACTGCACCCTTATGGAGTCGTGGTATTTGACCTCTCCGAGCTCGGCGATATTAAGGTAGTAGGGCTTCTGTATGCCCAGCGAGACGCCGCCGCCGAATACCCAGTGCACGGAAATGTTGTTCTTGTCCGGTTTACCGGCCAGGAGCTTACGCTGGTTATACATGAGCTTCGCCGTATAGAAATTGTTGCGCTTGCCGTAGGTGTACATAACATCCGGGGAAACCAGTCCCATCAGCAGGCTGGGCTTTTGCTCCTTGGGGTGTATCTTTTCGCCCAGCTCAAACGTGAAGACCCTGGTGTCGTAGATATAATCGTATTCAAAGCGCTTTACGGCCTCGCTCCTGCGCAGGATGCCGTAATCGGCGAATATGCCCCAGCCCTGTAAAGGCAGGCGGAAGCCGAAGCTGAGCTCGTTCTTAAGCTCGTTGCCATATTTTTTCCTGCCTTCCTTTTCCTGGAGATTGACAATGGCCACGGAATCGGGAATATAGCTTTTATACTCGATCTTCCGGGGCTGCGCGAACGACAGGGTAGCAAGATGGACCAATACAATTATTAAAAATATATGTCTGATGTGCATGGATTTTATGGCGTTAATGTTGTAAATTTAATAAATAATGTGCAATATGCATTCATAAAAAAAGAAATAGTATCAGGCAATGACATCTAAAGTAACCTATCTCGGCGACCTGCGTACCGAAGCCGTACACGAAGCATCACAAACCGTCCTGTATACCGACGCTCCCACAGATAATAACGGAAAAGGCGAAATGTTCTCACCCACCGACCTGGTGGCTACCGCGCTGGCTGCCTGCGCGCTTACCATTATGGGCATTGCCGCACGTACCCACCAGATAGACATTACAGGGTCTTACTGTGAAGTAGTGAAAAATATGGCGGCAGCGCCCAGGAGAATTTCCGGGATAGATATCGTCTTTCATATGAAAGGCCAGGAATTCTCATCCAAGCAGCGGACGCTGCTGGAAAACGCCGCCAGGACGTGCCCTGTTTTTTATTCCCTGAATGAAGCTATTGAAAAGAACCTGGAGTTTATCTGGTAGGGTAGCTGTATACTGTAAGTACGGTACAGGATTATTCTCTTTGAGGGGTCGCCAGGGTGAACCCGAAGGATGATCCCACATTTTCCTTGCTCCTTACCGTTACGGTCTGCCGGTGCGCCTCCACGATGTGCTTGACGATGGCCAGGCCGAGACCGGTGCCGCCTATATCCCTGCTTCTTCCCCTGTCCACCCTGTAAAACCTTTCAAATATCCTGTTCAGGTGCTCTGATGCGATGCCCGGACCGTCATCCGATACCTCCAGCAATACTTTTTCTTCATCTATCTCATAGACGCCCACTGTGATGGTACCCCCGTTATTGCTGTATTTAATGGCGTTTTCTACCAGGTTCACCAGCACCTGCCTGATCTTGGATTTGTCGGCCAGCACCGCAAAATTGCTGTAAGAGTCTTTCTTGTAGGTGAGCTGTATATTCTTTTCCTGGGCTTTCAGCGACAGCTCATCGTACACCTCATTGACCAGGTCGAGTATTTTGAATACGCTGTAATTGATGGCCATTTCCCCCGATTCGAGCTTGGATATCTCGTCCAGGTCTTTAGTGAGCTGCACCAGCCTGTCAATGCCTTTGGTGGCGTTGCGGAGGAACTTCTCGTTGATGGCGGGGTCGTGGAGGCCGCCGGAAAGCAGGGTATCGATATAGCCCTGGGTCGTGAATATGGGCGTTTTCAGCTCGTGCGCAAGGTTCATCAGGAAATCTTTCCTGAACTTTTCATTCTGCCGGAGCAGGGCTATCTCGTTCCTTTTGGCATTGCCCCATTTCAGTACGTCCTCACTCACTTCCTCTATGGACTTCTGCGGCACGATGTTCTCATAAAAGAACTCTTCCCTTTTGGTGGCCTTGGTATCATAAATGAACTTATAGATGAGCTTGAACTTCCTGTAAATGAATATTTCAACAGATTTTTTGATCAGGAGGAAAGCGCTGATAAATACCGCCAGCGTGATCGTGATGACCGCTATCCAGTCATCATGGAAGATTAATGTGATACTACCTATAATAATTGTTAAGACAACTGCGTTTATAAAAGCGAGCTTGGAGGGTGATATGTTTTTATTCAGTAATGACATAGTTGCGTTGCGTTTCGGAGTTTACTAAGGTAAGCGGAATTTTACTCCGCCGTTTTTTAAGCGGCATTATTAAATTGTAAATAATTATGAAAATGCTAAAAACCAATAATAAAAATACGATTTTGAGTAGTTTTTCCTTATTTTTGGTAATGTAATATTTATATATGTTTAATTTGATGATATCCAGACTCCGTATTGGTTTCCTGTTACTGGTAATGATATTGCTGACCGCTGCCGACAGCAGGGCGTCGCATATGGTAGGAGGTGATATTATTTACCGCTGTCTCGGCAATAACCGCTATGAGCTTACCTTCATCCTGTACCAGGATTGTGCCAGCGGCAACCAGGAAGCCATCAGGGCCGATGCTCCTTTACGTTTCGGGATCTTTAAGGGAGCGGATAAGAATATTTTTTATACGGAAGGGCAGATACCTAATTTTTCCCAGGAATATATACCGGCAGAATTCTCCAATGAGTGCATCAATAACCCGCCCATTGCCTGCCTGCAGCGCCAGATATTCAGAACGACCGTTACGCTGGACACCAGCTTTTATGGCTACCGCATATTGTACCAGCGCTGTTGCCGTAACCAGACCATCTTTAACGTGATCAACCCCGGGGAGACCGGGGTGACCTATTATGTGGACGTCCCGCCCATCCGGTCGGTCGGCTGTGTGAATAACAGTCCCGTATTCAAGAACTTCCCGCCGCAGATCATCTGTGTCAACAATCCCTTTCGCTACGATTTTTCAGCTACGGACCCGGACGGGGATTCGCTTACCTACCGGCTGTGCAGCGCCTATCCCGGCGCTACGCTGAACGATCCGTATCCTGACGGCGGCAATATGTTCATGCCGCGTAACCCTATCAACTACCTGCCTCCTTATTCCGGCGCCAATCCTATAAGCTCGAACCCGCAGCTCACCATAGACCCCGTTACCGGTATTATGACCGGGACGCCTACCCGCCAGGGCAGGTATGTGGTGACGGTCTGCGTGGATGAATGGAGCAATGGTGTGATCAAAAACTCCATATCCAGGGATGTGCAGTTCACGATTACCAACTGCTCGAAGTCGGTGTATGCCAGCATGCCAAGCTGGAGGGACAGGGAGGATGTGTATACCATACAATGTACTTCCAATACCGTAAAGTTTGTTAATACCAGCTACGGCGGGTTTTCCTACCTGTGGCGGTTCGGGGTGGGAGATGCTTCATCCACCAACGTGGAGCCTACCTTCACCTATCCCGGTGTAGGCGAATATGAAGTGACGCTGATTGTCAATCCGGGCACTACCTGTACCGACAGTATTACCAAAAAGGTCATCATCAATCCTTTCTTTGATGTGGATTATACCTTTGAAGGTAAAATGTGTCCCAATGAGCTGATTGAATTCGAATCGGAAATCTTTACCCAGATAGATACGGCCATTTCCTACAAATGGTACTTCGAGAACGCGGAAGTGAAGGATGGGCCCAATACGTCTCATATATTCCCGCCTCCGGGTGGCGACAAGTATGTGACCCTGGTGACCGAATCCAGGCTCGGCTGTGTGGATACGCTGACCAAGGTAATACCCCTGGACGTTATAGATGTATTTGCCGGTAACGATACGATCATAGTGGTGAACTACGACTTTACCTTTAACGGCACGGGCGCGGATATATACCAATGGTCCCCCTCCACGCACCTGAGCGATCCCAATATTGCAAGGCCGCGTGCGGTCTTCACTGATACCGGCACCTATACTTATTACCTGAAAGGGATGACCCCCTCGGGCTGTGAGGATATTGATACGATCAATATACGTGTCGTGCTATATCCCCATATGTTCTTGCCCAATGCCTTCTCACCCAACGGGGACGGTCTGAACGATGTGCTGCGACCTACTATCGTGGGCTACGCGCTGGTAAATACCTTCGAGATCTATAACAGGTTCGGTCAACTGGTCTATAAATCGGCCAATGACAACTACCCGGGCTGGGACGGCACTTATCGCGGACAGCCGGCAGATGTAGGCGTTTATTACTACAGGATAACCTTTACGGATCCTTTCTCTACCGACCGGCATGAGAAGACGGGCGATGTGACTTTGCTCCGGTAGCAGCAAGATATTTCCATAATATAAAAGGATGCGTCATCAGGCGCATCCTTTTATAATTAATATAGGAAACAAAGTCACTATAAGCTGCCAATTATTATAAAAGATGCCTCACATCCGTTCGGAATGCCCGGCACCCTCAGCTCCTTCCCTGCAAAAATACTCTCTGGCCCCAGGGGACACTTATCAGTAAAGCGTATCCGTAATAAAAGGTTGTTTCCTGTAAGCAGATAATTTCTTATGATTATGTGCAATCCGGTTCCGGGCCGGCTGGTTTACGGTGGCTGAGCGGTTGCCTAATCCCGGCGGATATTCCTGAACTGTATAATGGATTGTGTAAGCGACTGGTACACATCCCTGGCCAGCCCCATATGCTGCAGCATATCCATGTGCCTGCTGATCGTATTGAAATCGTTACGGATAGCAGGGCCGGTTTGCCTGCTGACCAGGTGCCCCTGCTTTACATTGTCTATACCCTGTGAAATGATAGGTTGTAAGATCTGAAAATCGATCTGCTGTTCAAGGCAAATCTGTTCTGCCATAGCGTACAGGTGGTTGGTGAAATTATTGACCAGCACGGCGCTCAGGTGCAGGTAGCTCCTGGACGCATCATCCAGGTGATGGATATTGTCGGATATGGCTGCGGCAATTTTTCTGACAACCGCCAGCAGTTCCGTTGTGGAGGCGTCCACGACAAGCGGGATATCCCTTGTGACAGGCAGGTTATGCTTATTGACGGAATAGAGGGGCCATATCACACCCAGTTGCGTGCTCAGCCCGGCAAACATCCCCAGGCTGTTGCTGCCTGAGCAGTGGATCACTATTTTGTCTTTAAGGGTGGCTATGTTGCTGAACACCTTAAAGGCGTCATCCTTAACCGCAATGATAAAAATATCGGCATCTTCCAGCAGCTCCGGGTCGTCCACAGGCATAGCCCCGATCTTGGCTGCGAGCTCAGCCGCGTTCCTAGGGCTGAAGACCTGCCGGATGTGCCAGCCGGCATTATACAAGGCCAGCCCGAAGTAGGTTGCCACATTCCCGCTTCCTAATATGGTAATGTTCATTGGTCAGTTTTTATTGTGTTGGAGGTAGTAGGCTTCCATATCGGCTCTTACCAGGTCTTTCAGTTCGTCTTTCTGCCGGAGCGACAGGCCTTGCGTGGAATAGGCTTTGATGAAATGTATGTCTATGCAGGCCGGTAATGCCCAGAGCGCGGGCTTGCCGGGAAGTATTTTCCGGGTGTTGAACAGCAGGCCCGCTATGATAGGCTTCTGCGCCCGGATGGCCGTAATGAAGGCGCCGTCGTAAAAGGGCAGGAGCGGGGCGTTTGTCTTATTGCGTGTGCCTTCCGGGTATAAGGTGAGGTGCAGCGAATCCTGCTTCAGGGTCTTTTGCATTTCAATGAAGCTCTCTTTCCGGCTGCTTTCCTTTTTCCTGTCCAGCAGGATGGAGCCTGCTTTATATATGATCCCGAACAAAGGTATCCTGGACAGCTCTATTTTTGCAAGCGTCTTATTGGGGCCGGGCACCCAGGGCATGGATACCGGTATATCCACGAATGAATTATGATTGACCACCACGACATAGTTCTGCCCCTTTTCAAACAGCGCCTTTCCTTTTCTTCTCACCCTTATAAATACCAGCGGCAGGAAGATGCCCATCCATATGCGATAGGTAGGATGCACTATCCTGGCCCTTACCGGTTCTCTGAACAGCAATGCGATACCCGCCGGGATCAGCGCGAACAATACCATTGTTACCAGGAAAAGCAGTACCCCGTAAAAAAAGTAAATATGGCCCAATATACGTTTGACAGGATTCATAGGCTGCAAAGATACTAAACGAAATATATTATAAATGGTCTAAATGATGGGCTGTAAAGTAAACGCAGCAGCAGGCCGGGAATAAGGGCTGCTGCTGCTAAAAAACGGTATTTCAATATTTTAGCTCCGGGCACCGGCCGGGAGGCCTTATTTTTCCCGGCGACCTAAACATTCTTTAATATTTTTTTGTTACTTTACTGAATTGTATAAGTATAAAAAATCTTAATCGGCTATGCTTAACGAAAGTGATAGATTGGTGCCGATTCCTGGCTTTGAATTGAAAATTGAAGAGATTTTTGCTAATCAGAAAGCATATAAATCTGCAGTAAAATATTTGGATATTCCCGCGCGCAAACAGTATATCAAAAAATTTATTGTAAATATTCTTAAACACAAAGCGGATCTGGAATGGGCACTGAAGCAAGATATTCAGATGCACCCGGTAGTAGCGGGGTTTGTTGAATTATATGGGATCCTTAATGATCTGAAATTCCTGGACGAGCAGTTGGGATTGAATCTGAAGCAGGATCATATCAACGATTTACATGTGGACAAGAAAGTTCATACTATTAAGGAACCTAAGGGCAACTGCCTTATAATCACACCCTGGTACGACCCTGTACACTTACCCCTGCTGCTCATAGGAGTAGCGGTAGCCACCGGCAATACGGTGATGCTGAATCTTTCCCAATATGTACCTTATTCCAATAATATCATCAAGCAGGTCATAGACGAAACCTTCCCCCAGGAATGGGTGGTGGCGTTTGAAGGCAACAGGAAGATCGTGGAGAAGCTGCTGACCCTGGACTTTGACCTGGTACATTTTACCGGCACCAGGCATAAGGGGCTTACCATTCAGCAGAAGGTAGCCACCTATGCCATTCCCGTGGCGCTGGAATTAAGAGGCAGGACCGCGGTATTTGTGGATAAGCATGAGAATTATGGTATAATAGCCAGGAAAATCATCGCGGCCAAATTCTTTAAGGCCGGTCAGACCTCCTTTGCTCCGGATATAGTATTCGTTTCGGCCGGTGAAAGGGAAGCCCTTGCACGCGCGCTGAAGCAGGCGCTGGCGCAAATGCAGAAAGACAGCCAGATGTACCAGCAGGACTTTATGAAGATAGCGAATCACAAAAGGTTCGATAAGCTGTTCACTATGTATCATGATGCCTTACAAAAGGGCGCCGTTGAGATATGTTCCGGTACGGTGGACAGGCGGCACCTGTATATAGATCCTATTATCCTGACCGGGATGCACAAGGATATGTCATTGATGCAGGAAGAGATATTCGGACCCCTGCTGCCGGTAATGGGATATGAGGATGTGAAAGAGGCTTTTGAGGCGCTCAGCGAAACGCCTCACATAGTCAACCTGTGTATTTTCAGCGGTCGCCAGGGCTTTATTGACAATATCATAGGCGCCACAACGTCCAGGACGGTCTTTATAAATGAAACGCCGGTCTACGGCATGCCGCATATGAAGAATGTGGACGGGTCGGACAAGCCTTCCTGCAGTGCCTCCAAGATTAAAAAGGAAATCATGCTTTTTACAACCCAGAGAGATGTACTGACCTCTTCGGGAAAATATAATACGGCTGCCGATAACAGGTCAGATACCCAGCAGCATATCGTGGACAGGCTGTCCAAGCTTTTCGGGGCCTGACGTCCCGGAGCAATAAGATATGCGGCTATATAAAGAGCCTGCCCACCATATGGCGGGCAGGCTCTTGTTTTTTTTAAGCAGGGGTTATCAGACCTTTTCTATAACCATTGCGGAAGCGCCGCCGCCGCCGTTACAGATACCTGCCGCGCCGTATTGCGCATTATTTTGTTCCAGTACATTGATCAGTGTAACGATGATACGTGCGCCGGAGCAGCCGAGCGGGTGTCCCAAAGATACAGCGCCGCCATTCACGTTCACCTTTTCTGCAGGCAGTCCGAGGATCTGGCAGTTGGCCAGCCCTACAGCGGAAAACGCTTCGTTGAATTCGAAGAAGCTGATCTGGCCGAGCTCCAGGCCTGCTTTGGCAACAGCTTTTCTTACGGCCGGTGCCGGTGCGGTTGTGAACCATTCTGGAGCCTGCGCTGCGTCCGCATAGGATCTGATGACAGCGATCGGCTTTAATCCCAGTGCTTCGGCCTTTTCCCTGCTCATCAGTATCACTGCCGCTGCGCCGTCGTTCATAGTGGACGCGTTAGCCGCAGTAACGGTGCCGTCCTTTACGAATGCGGGCTTTAAGCCTGCTATTTTATCAAATTTTACGTTATAAGGCTCCTCATCCTGGTCGAATACTTTTACAGCACCGCCACGCTGCGGGATTTCCACGGGGATGATCTCATTTTTAAATTTACCGGCTTCAATGGCAGCCTGTGATTTCTTATAGGAATTGACAGCGAACTCATCCTGCGCCTCACGGCTCAGCTTGTATTCGGAAGCGCACAGCTCTGCCGCGTTACCCATGGCATAGTTGTTATATACATCGGTAAGGCCGTCCTTAGCCAGTCCGTCCACCATCGTGGTATTGCCGTATTTGTTGCCCCATCTCAGGTTGGGGGAATAGAAAGGCACATTGCTCATGCTTTCCATACCGCCGGCTACCACCACATCGGCATCACCCAGCTGGATGGCCTGTGCTGCCTGCGCTATGGCTTTCATACCGCTTGCACATACTTTATTGACAGTCGTAGCAATTACTTTGTCCGGTAAGCCTGCAAATTTAGATGCCTGGCGGGCCGGGGCCTGTCCCAGGTTTGCCTGCAGCACACAACCCATGATCACCTCATCTACTTCTTCGCCGTTCAGGTTTATTTTCTCCAAAGCTCCCTTAATAGCCAGTCCGCCTAATTGTGTAGCAGAAAAATCCTTTAACGATCCGCCCCAGCTACCTAATGCAGTACGAACTGCCGAAACTATAACTACTTCTTTCATTGAAAAATATTGTTTGAATAATGAATGATTTGAACAGGCAAAATTACTGAAAATTTCGCCAATTTTTGCCCTTTATTTCTTTTGTACCCACACCACATACTTGTCCCGGAACAGCTCTTCGGGGAAAAGATCAAAAATTTCCCACAGCCTCGGGCGGGTGCCGGATTCGAATATTTCCTGCGACAGGTCGCCCCCTTTCAGGCATAACAGCCCGTTGGGGAGGTCTGTGGTGGTCTGCTTCCTGATCTTGGGCTTTGCCCAGGTCCACAGGTCTTTTAAGGGCGCCACCGCCCTGGAAACGGCAAAGTCAAAATCTTTCCCGGGCAGATCCTCCACGCGGGAGTGAACGGCCGTCACGTTCTTCAGGCCGATGGCCGTGGCTATCTCCTGCACCACCTTGATCTTCTTACCGATGGAATCCACCAGGGTAAATTCGACCTCGGGGTAAAAGATGGCCAGCGGAATGCCCGGGAAGCCGCCGCCGCAGCCGATGTCCAGGATCCGCATGCCCGGAGTGAAGGTGCATACCGGCACTATGGCAAGGGAATGCAGGACGTGCCGGATGTATAGCTGGTCTATATCTTTCCGGGAAATAACGTTGATCTTGTCATTCCATTCCTTATACAGTCCTTCCAGGGACCGGAACTGCTGCTCCTGCGCTGCAGAAAAATCATCAAAATACTTTTGTATTATTTCCATTGCTGTTTGTTCTTGTAAAAAATAAAAGGTGACAACAGGATATTGTAGCACAACCATAAAAGGTCGCCCGCTATAAAAAAACGATTGTTATCAAATGTTTGTGTGAAGGTATTATAAATTTTAAAAGCACGCCTCAGGAGGAGCAGCCGTGCCGTAACAGGCAATAGCAAAAGAAGGAGGACCGCCGGTCCATAGCTGCGAGTGAGCAGCAGCGCCGTTCCTGCCGGGAGGGACAGCCAGAAGCAGCTGTGTGTCAGCCCGTAAAGTCCCAGCAGGTATTTGGATGAGGGCCGGTAATACTTGCCGGTGCTGACATGCCTGCTTTTCTGCCTGAAAAGGGATGGCCGGGAAGCGGGAGCGGGCGAGTACATAAAGCTTTCCGGGTCGGGGTTAACAGCGACCAGGCATCCTTTTGCGGTGAGCTGCTGTATCAGCAGGTCATCATCCCCGGAGGGCAGGCGGTTATAAGTGCTCAGGAAGCCGGCATCTGCAACGGCGTCCAGATAGTGTTGCCTGCTGTAGAGCATATTCCTGCCCACGCCCATATAGCTCCTGCCGCTCAGGGCATATGTGCTGTATTGTATGAACGTATGAAGGGTTTCCCATCTCACCCACTTATTGAGTAAGGTATTTTCCGGGATATAGGGACCGTAGCCGAGCACCACGCTACCCGGCTCAAAGGAGCTCATGGACCGCAGCCAGTTACGGCCCGCCGGACGGCAGTCAGCGTCCGTAAGCAGGATATGATCGTACCTGGCCTGCCTGATCCCGAAATCCAGCGCTGCTTTTTTACCCGTGAAATGCTGACCGGGCGTATGGCTGACTACTCTTAAGACAGGGTACTGCTCCCGTAGCTGCTCGAGGACTTCAGGTGTAGCATCCGTGCTGCCGTCATTCACAACCAGCACCTCGAAAAGGCCGGCAGGATAATCCTGGGTGCAGATAAGGGGAAGGTTACGCTGTAAATTGACGGCTTCATTGCGGGCGCATATCACTATGGAGATCGGCCTGGGAGATAATGAGGGTATTGAAGGCTGCAGGGCCAGTATTTTGCCGGCTTTGCAGTACCACAGCAGGTAGGCTACCTGTATGATACAGATACACCATAAGCATATGATATAGCCGTACAACATACTGTCTATGCGGAGGGCCTGGTTTTCTGCTCATTATCGGAAGTGCCGAAGGAGAATCTCTGGTTGACAAAGAAGCTGAGCGCAGCCACGATGACGGCGATAATGATACGTGAAACGGTCGGGAAGATATGCAGCACCTCTACCAGCAGCTTGAGCAACGCATAGGTCAGCGCGCTGTTCACGCCTACTATAACCAGGTAGCGGAACAGTTGTATGCGTCCTTTCAGGTTGGATGACTGGAAGACCACGAACTTGGACATCAGGAAACCGTAAGGGATACAAATGCAGAATGAAATGATAAGGGCAAAAATGTGTGAAGATATGACTATCCCGGGGCTGACCATCACTTCCTGCTTCTGCAGGATAAAATTATAGGAAATGAAATAGATGAGTATATCGAGCACGAAATTGCTGCCACCGATGGCCAGGTACCTGAACGTTGTAACAGGCATCATCCTGGAAAAAGGAGGATAGAAGAAATCTATTATATTGCAAATAGTATTCCTTGTCTTTAAAAAGTATCTGTTTTCTCTATAGCCGCTCACAAGAATGCAAATTTAAAATAAATTTTCAGCAAAAACACATCAAAGATATAAAACAGGTACAACGGTTTCCTGTAAATGTTGTACAGCCGTTTTGCAATTTTTAGGCCCTGCGATAAAGCCTTCAATATACTGTAAACAGGAAGCTATTACGGACACGCCTTGCTGAGCAGTGTCCTCTATGCGGCTCAGAGACCCCTTTTGCTATAAAGTACTGAGGGTGCTGGTCATTCCGGACGGATGTGAGGCATCTCTTATAATGATTGCTGGCTTGTATAGCGGCTTGGTTTCCTAATATACGGATAGCCGGTTAATTCTTCAAAACTTCCGTCATTGTTATATTCCTTATAGGTTATAGCATCCTTTCCCGGCGGTGTAGTAGCGCTTTCCAATTTAAAGTTACCCCGTCAAATCCAATTCTGAATTTTTTATACCCTGGTAACTGATAAAAAACAGTTATATATAAAAATACGTATTTATACCTATTTTAATTTGAAAATAACTGTGTTTCTTTGAATAATATTAACTGCTAATATAATTGCCCGCCATAATGCAGATCAATGGGAATATTTTGACCCGGATCGTTCTTGCTGATGAAGACCGGTCACTAATGTAAACAGTAATGACCGTAGTCTCCCGTGGATTCGGATAGTCAAAGCAGCGCTTAAAATTCAAACTTATCATCAATCATTACTAAATATTATAAAATGTCGCATAACTCAGATTTTACATTGTCGTTTATTGGAATAGAGGGCAATGCGTGTGCAGAAGCCGCATACATCACATGGACACCTGTCAGGTTCAGAATTTCACGTTCCGACAGCTCTGGCCGGGAAAAAGTAGTCCTTGACCAGGAACAAATCAGGGATACGGCTCCTGTATTCCCAAATGATATTGATTTATCAGAACCGGCAATCCCGACAGTGCTGTTTTATGCTGACAGCACCCCGGGCAGTGTAGGTCAAGAGACCTGTGAAATTATATTTGAGCAGGGCGAAAGCCACAAAGACATTTTTGTTGGCGGAAAATTTCAGAAAGGAAAATTGTTTAACGGGGCCAGTCCCGAAGATTTGGATATCAAGATCAAAGCTATGAAAGACGGGGTAGCCATCAGCACCGTAAAGACAATGATACGTGTCAGGAAAAATGCAAACCTCTTGTCTGCAAAGGCCAGGAAAGCTTACCTGCATGCCTTGTCCACAATTAATGCGACAGATCCGGAAGGCCGTGGAATAGGCATCTATTCAACCGACTTTTTTAAGATGCACGTCAAAGGTTCAAAGTCCATTGCACATGGAACAGAAGTCTTTTTGCCCTGGCACAGGCTTTACCTGCTTGACCTGGAGCGGCAGTTGCAGCAGGTTGATCCGGCAGTTTCCCTTCATTATTGGAAATTTGATGAACCGGCACCTAATATTTTTAAAGCCGACTTTTTGGGCGAAAGCGTTATTGACGATTTGGGTTATCCTATGACGACCATCGGGGTCTCTACCAGTTTTGCACGGTTTGACGAAGACAACCCCTTACGGTTCTGGGCAATCGATCGCGAAAAATTAATCCGGAGAATGTCCTGGTTTGACAATCAGAGCAAGCAGGCTGGTTCTAATGATTATGACGAAACAAGAGAAATTGTCTTTCAGGCAGTTTTAAATGAAAAAGGTACTTATGACCATAAGGAATATCTTTTTAGACGAACAGTGGATGAAAAGGGAAATCCCAGAGTAGATGATCACTCATTTACTAAGCTGGAAATTGATCCGCATGGATCTACACATATGAGCAATAACGGGTTCATCAACTATGTTCCGACCGCTCCCAAAGACCCCTTATTTTTCTTCCTGCATTCCAACGTAGAGCGGATGTGGGGAAAATGGCAGACCATACATGCCTTATTTGACCCTTCCTCAGAAGATAATTATCCTAACCAAAAAGAAAATGATAACAGTTGGAAAAATGTCAATGCCAGCTTATGGCCATGGAACGGAAAGTTAACTCCTAACGAATATCATTATGAGGCTCCCGGAACAAGGACCAATAATTTTACGACTTCCGAATGCTTCAAAAACTTTGAAAACAACAGCCCGATTATAAAGGATGCGCTGGACCCTTTCGGCGTAACTGATTACCAGAATTACCTGGGCTTTGAATATGACGATACAGCAGCCTTTTTGGATCAATATTCTCTACAAAATGATCATGCTCTGAAAGCGGAAAAAAGCAGCAATGTATTCGCCGAAAGTATTAAAAGTCCCGGCTTGCAGGTTTTGGATAAAGAAGAAGACGTGGAATCCTTGTTGGAATCCATGGAGCAATTGCTGAATAAGTCTTCTAAAACAGAAAAGATGTTTAGTAAATCAGTCACGCCGGGCAATAAGAATACGGAACTGCGCGCTGTATTGAACACACTGACGTTTAACAAGATCTTTTCCCCGCAGGTCACAAAATTGTCTGCTAAAATAAACAACACCTTAGAAAAATTACTTGCTGTAGCTGAGAACAGGGAGGAAACAGATGCCATCCTTATTCCGTTGGTGTATGACGATAATCGTGACATCATTCACCAGATGGAGCTGAATTTCAGGGCACTGCAGGAGGATATAACGGCTGAGGTGTCTGTCAGGTATTATGACAAGACCAGTGACAGGTACGAAACGAAAGTCTTCTCACGCTATTTGGTCGTCTATTTATTGGCGCTTTACGACTATGAATTTATCCAGGATAAGAAGATATACGAGCTTATAGCCAGGAATGGAGCTGTCCTGTTTGAAAAGATAAGGGAGGAAGAGTACCTGGATCTTTTAATTGCTTTGCTGTGCTTTGCTTCCAACGAAACAATCCGCAGGATATACGAAAGATTCCTGGAGCCGACCGGCTTTTTAGCCGATCTTCAACTTCAGTCAGGACAGGCTCCGAATAAAACTTCAAATAAAATATGGGCTTTGATCACACTGTTCAACAATGCACTCAACAATTAGTGAAATCAGACACATGATCGACCGGCAGATAAAAGAACTGGGCAGTGACACGCCAACCGAAGTCATTATCGGATTGTTCGATTCGATCAAGGCGGCCGGACCCCGAAATAATTCCTTGCCATTGGTGGAGCTCTTGTCAGAAAGGCATTCTATTTATAAAAGCAGGAGCTCAATCGCATCGTCAAATATTCGAGGTTATCTTATTGAGGCATTCCATCATATAGGAATGCCTCAAAAAGGGCTTCCCTATATTCTCGAAGAATTGGAAACATCGTTTTCGCCTTACATTATCGCTGCATCCGCAAAAGCGGTCAGGGGGATCAGGGAACCGCATCCGGGCATTGCCGCCTTCCTCAATAAAAGCATTTATAATATCTGGCAGGCAGATGCAATCGTCAATTATTCCGCTTTTCTCGCACCTTATGATCAGGCTTCCAATACAACGGCCCTCAGGGAGATTTTCACAAGCCTGAAGTGGCTGGAAGGCAAGGCACAGTATATCCTGCCGGATTTATACCACCTGGAAACACAAATGTCCGAATACTTCAGCTCAGAAAACAGGAGACTGCTCGCAGAGTGTATCGCGGCTATTGAAGCGGCCGCTCCTCCATCGGATAATTGCTGTACCCTGCCCGTAGAGGTTTATAACCAGACGAATACCCGTCTTCCTGCCGCATCCGGAGTGAAATTGGATAATATCCTGCTGCAGGACCAGGAAGGGAACGAATTGGAGTGGAATGATTACTTCAGGGGGAAATATACCGTCCTGTCTTTTTTTTATACCAAATGCCATAATCCCAGGAAGTGCATCCAGACGATTTACAACCTGGTAAACATTCAAAAGAAAATTAAGGAAAATAAGTATCACCATATCCAGACAGCCGCAATAACGTACGATCCCTCATATGATACAAGCCCCATATTAAAATCGTATGGCAGGAACAGGAACTACCACTTTGATGAAAGCAACAGGATGTTCAGGGTCATTTCCGGTATGCAGACACTGGTTGAAGGCCTGGACATCGGGGTCAATTATAAAGGCACAGAGGTCAACGTGCACAGGATAGAAGTGTACATCATCAATCCTGAAGGGAAAATAGAACGGTCTTTCCTGAGATTCCAGGCCGGGGACACGTTAATAATGGACGCCCTGGAAGAATTGACAGGGAAGGAGCGTCCTGTTCCCCAAAAAGCCGGACGGGAAGCAGGCAAGCCAACTATTGCAAGCAGGCTCTCAACGCTAGTGCTGCCGGTCCTGATTGCCTTTTTCCCCAAGTGCCCGATGTGCTGGATGGCATATTTGAACCTGGTTGGGATCGGCAGTATCGTTTCGGTCTCCCACCAGCCCTGGCTTGTCTACGTATTCATAGGCCTCGCTGCCTTCAATTTAGTGAATCTTTACCGCTTGTCCAAAAAGAGAAACGGGATTTTTCCCTTTTACCTGGCGCTTGGCGGAATGCTTTTGCTGGGATTGAATTACTGGTTAGACCTTGGCCCGGTAATCGTGGCTATGGGATTTCTTTTAACGCTGATCTCTACGCTGCTGAGCAGTTTGAGCTTCAGGCAATACCACAAGATTTTCCACTTTATCAGCAAAAAGTGGATGGCCTTTAAATATGCTTAGACTATCCGGCCCGTGTCATTAAATTACTTTTCAGGCAACCGGGGGCGAGGTAGAAAACGAAAGTAATGGACGTCTGCTCCGGGTGCGCTGACGTGCAGTATGCACAGCAGACCTTTTCATTTAAGCCTTCATAACCTGGGGGTCTCTTCTTACGCTCCTTCGCCCAGGCTGAACCGTCAGTAGCTTTTACCAACCCTTCTATATGTTGTAAGGCAATATATACTTTTGTATATTTGCTATGAGCTAACGGAAATGCATTCAAATACAGCACAATAAGCAATGCTATTTGACCGTTACCTGCTAAAGCCGTTGTAATGCAGCCGGTTCGGCTCTTTTGTGAAAATTTAAAAAAATAATAAAAACTATGACTACCTTATCCAAAGGAGATAAAGCCCCGGCTTTTACTCTGGTTAACACAGATAAAAAAGAAGTCAGCCTTGCTGACTATAACGGGAAAAACGTATTGATCTTATTTTTCCCGCTGGCATTTACCAGCGTATGTACCGCTGAGCTTTGCAGCGCCCGTGATAATATGGCCGCCTACAACGACCTGGATACAGTGGTGCTGGGTATCAGCGTGGATTCCCCCTTTACCCTGGGAGAATTTAAGAAGCAGCAGCAGATCAACTTTGAATTGCTCAGCGATTTCAACAAAACGACGGCGGCGACTTACGGGGCGCTGTACGAGGATTTTGTACTGGGCATGAAAGGCGTGGCCAGGCGGGCTGCTTTCGTCGTGGATAAGAACGGTGATGTCGCTTATGCCGAAGTGCTGGAAGATGCGGGACAACTGCCGGATTTTGAAGCTATAAAGCAAACGCTTGTATCTCTGTAAAGCGCAGCAGACCAGCATTACGGATGCTTAAAAAGAGGTTGTCGGCAAACAGGGGGACAGCCTCTTTTTTAATATCGGGGCCAATTGTTTTTTGGGTTGCAAAGAAATGTATATTTGCACTCTGAAACTGATAGGAATATCAACGATTTATAGACAAATACAATAATGGCAATTTTATCAAGTATTATAGCGCGTTCGGTTAAGCTAAGGAAGCTGTTTTCTAAAAAGCAGGCAGAGCCCATTGTATATCAAAGCAATACACTCCGTTTCCTAATAGACAAAGGGCAATACACGCTGTTCGGCAAGGAGTACGGATTTGGTAAAATGCTGGAACATTCCACTGATCTGCTCACTACTTTCCGCAACAGCATCCCTTATTATAACTATGACAGCATCTATAAGCGCTGGTGGCACAAATGCCAGGAAGGCATAGAGAACGTATGCTGGCCCGGAACGGTGAAATACTTCGCGCTGAGCTCCGGTACCTCGGAATCGGCCAGCAAGCATATTCCCGTCACAGGCGATATGATCAAATCTATCAAGAAGGTCGGGTTTAAGCAATTCTACACCATGACCAACTTTAAAATACCTACCCAGACCTGGTCCAAAGGTATTTTAATGCTGGGAGGCACTACCTCGCTTTTTGACCGCGGCGATTATTACGAAGGCGATATGAGCGGCATCAGCGCTAAAAATATGCCCACCTGGGCCTCCAATCTCTTTTACAAGCCGGGTCAGAAGATATCCAAGGAGCCCAACTGGGAAGATCGCATACAGCTTATTGTAGAGAATGCGCCGAACTGGGATATCGGTACCCTGTGCGGGGTGCCCGCCTGGGCGCAGATCGTGCTGGATAAGATCATGAAGCGTTATAACCTTACATCCATTCATGATATCTGGCCCAACCTGAGCGTCTATATCCATGGCGGGGTGTCATTCGAGCCTTACCGCGAAAATTTTAAGCAATTCTTTAAAAAGGATGTCACCTTTGTGGAGACCTATATGGCCTCTGAAGGCTCCTTCGGCTTTATGGCCCGTCCCGGCGGGGGCATCAAGCTGGTATTGAACGCGGGTATATTCTATGAGTTCGTACCGTTCAATGACAATAATTTTGATGAGAACGGCGACATTTACCAGTCGGCGCGGAGCTACCTGGTCAATGAGGTACAGGAGGGCTTGAGCTATGCAGTGGTGATCAGCACCTGTGCCGGGGCCTGGAGATACCTGATAGGTGATGTGGTGGAGTTCACCAATGCGGCGGAACACGAAATTAAGATAGTGGGCCGTACCAAGCAGTTCCTGAGCCTGTGCGGGGAACATACTTCCATAGACAACCTTAACAAGACCATCAATATACTGAACCGGAAGCTGAAGGCCAATATCAAGGAATTTACCGTAGCGGGCTATCCGTATGAGAATCTCTTTGCGCATACCTGGTATATAGGAAGCGATGACCCGATTGATAAGGACCTGGCGCTGAAGATCATAGATGAGACCCTTTGTGAGCTCAACGATGACTATGCGGTAGAACGCACCTCAGCGCTGAAGGAAGTGTTCCTGGAAGTGCTGCCGACAAAGGTATTCATTGACTACCTGAAGTACACCGGTAAGTACGGTGCGATGAACAAATTCCCCCGGGTGCTGAAGGGCGCGCGTTACGAGGACTGGAAGCATTTTATCCGGCAGGCGCAGGCAGCGGATAAGAATGGCGGCAGCGCCTTAAATTAAAATATTGTCTGAAAATACTTTTGTTCTTACAAGTAAATTATTAATTTCGCCTTACTTTTTTAATCCAGATTTAATTATGAACTTTCCAGAAAATTTAAAATACACGAAAGACCACGAATGGATTTCGTTAGACGGGGATATTGCAACCGTAGGTATTACTGAATTTGCCCAAAGAGAACTGGGTGACATCGTATTCGTTGATATTGATACTGTAGGTCAGGAATTGAGCGCCAACGAGGTATTTGGCTCTATAGAAGCGGTAAAAACCGTATCCGACCTGTATCTGCCGGTTAACGGTACGGTCCTGGAAGTGAATGAGGATCTTGCTGCTGCCCCGGAAAGCGTGAACAGCGACCCTTACGGTGCCGGCTGGATGGTAAAGATCAAAGTATCTGACCCTTCAGATATAAACGAATTATTAGACGCGGCAGCATATGCGGAGCTGGTAGGTTAATCAAATCCACTGCAGCGTGATTGGAGCGATATTCAGATATTTTCAATCTCATACATCAAAGGCAGTCCTGATAGCAAGTATCTGGACTGCCTTTATTTTGCTGGCCTGTTTTATACCGGGCTCCGCATTGCCCGAAGTCAATATTCCGTTGGCGGACAAATGGGTGCATTTTATCATCTTTGCAGGCTTTGCCTATCTGTGGTATTTTACCTTTTCCCGCGTTACGGTGGTCAATGGCGTGCTGCTGGTGGTGCTGTCAGCGGGAGTGGGCTATCTGGTGGAATGTATCCAGGGCAGCGGCTGGGTGGTGAACAGGAGTTATGAGATCAATGATGTGGTGGCAGATACGATCGGTGGTATGCTGGGCGTGCTCTGCTTTCATATCAGTAACCGTATTTTCAAGCAAAGGAGCATATCATGAACAGAGTAGTTATTACCGGCATAGGGATCTATTCCTCGCTGGGGAAAAATAAAGAAGAAGTTACCCACTCTTTAAAGAACGGCATTTCGGGCATCCGCCTGCGCCCGGAGCGCAAAGCCCTGGGCTATCAGTCGGGACTGACAGGCTATGTGGACAGGCCGGACCTGAAAAAGCTGCTGGACAGGCGTTCCCGCATCATGATGCCGGAGCAGGCGGAGTATGCCTATGTCAGCGCGATGGAGGCTATTCAGCATGCGGGAGTGACACCGGAATATTACAAGGATAACGAGACCGGTATCATATTCGGCAATGACAGCTCCGCGCTGCCTACCATTGAAGGCATGGACCTCGTAAGGGCTAAAAAAGATACCATGCTGCTGGGGTCGGGGTCTGTATTCCAGGTGCTGAACTCTACGGTGACCATGAACCTGGCTACTATCTTTAAGCTGAAAGGTGTCAACTTTACCATAAGCGCGGCCTGCGCCAGCGGCTCGCACTCCCTGGGACTGGGCTATATGTTCATCAAGAACGGCCTGCAGGACCGGGTGATCTGCGGCGGTGCGCAGGAAGTGAACGACCTTTCCATGATCAACTTTGATGCCCTGGGAACTTTCTCGACCAGGGAACAGGAGCCTGAAAAAGCTTCCCGCCCGTTTGACCGGGACCGGGACGGGCTCGTTCCGGGTGGCGGGGCCGCCACGATCATACTGGAAAGCCTGGAAAGCGCGTTGCAGAGAGGCGCCAATATCTTAGGCGAAGTAGTGGGCTATGGCTTTTCTTCCAACGGGGAGCATATCTCCAACCCGAGCGCCGGCGGACAGATCGTATCTATCAACAAGGCCCTGAAAGATGCCGGCCTGCAGCCGGGTGACATTCAATACATCAATGCGCATGCCACTTCCACGCCTGCCGGCGACGGAGCGGAGGCCGATGCTATCTATGATGTTTTCGGAAGCGATGTGCCCGTAAGCTCCACCAAATCCATGACAGGCCACGAATGCTGGATGGCCGGGGCCAGTGAGATCGTCTACTCCCTGCTGATGATGCATAACGGCTTTATGGCGCCGAATATCAACTTTGAAAACCCCGATGAGCATTCTGCCCGTATCAATATCCTGAAAGAAACACGATATAGCGAGTTTGACTGCTTTCTCTCCAACTCCTTCGGGTTCGGCGGCACCAACTCATCCATTATCATCAGGAGATATCGTTAGTATCCGGTAACGGTATGGGCAATATAAATAGCGGAGGCGGGGAACAGCGGCTTCCGCTATTGTATTATTAAAAAGTTCCAAAGTCTGGAGAGCGCTGTGCTCAGACCGCTGTATGCAGTAAGCGCGCCAGTTCCTCGATCACGCTGAAATCCGGCCGGTGTGTGAAGATACCGCTGTCAGATGCTTTACGCACACCTCTCAGGAACACGTAGATAACACCGCCGAAATGGTCTTCATAAGCATAATCGTTCAGGCGTGTCTTTAAATATTTATGCAAGGCCAGTGTGTACAAAAGGTATTGGAGGTGGTAATTATTGACATTCATAGCTGCCATAAGATTTTCCCTGTTGTAATGCTCCGGTAAATAGCCCAGGTAGTTCGATTTCCAGTCCAGGATATAATACTTCCCTTCATGCCGGAAGACCATATCTATAAAGCCGTTCATCATACCCTCCAGGGTACTGCTGCCCAGGTCCCTGATATGTATCTCGTAATGCCGGGACAATGCTGTTTCCAGCTCCGGTAGAGCAGCATCCTGCAGGGGGAAGAAGAATTCCAGCTCATTGATCCGGGAGGTGGCTTCTATCCCGGACAGGGAGAAGGAAACAGCACCTGTATGGATGATAGCGTGGACAATATGCTCTGCCATTACTACCAGCATCGGGATGAGGTCCGCAGACGGACGCGTATAGTAATCATGCACCAGCCGTTCTATTTTACTCTCCCAGGATAAGGGGTGGGTAAAATCTATCTTTTCCAGCACCAGGTGTAAGAAGCTGCCGGTATCCGCACCGCTTCTCAGCATTTGAAAGATAAAGGTTGCGTAAGCATTCTCATGGTCATAGATACGTTCATATTTCAATCCTTCTCCGTGCCCGGCTATTTTGGAATAGCTGAGCAGCGACCAGTTATCATCCTTCAGGCTGACGGCAGGAGGATATCTCTGTAGCTGTACCGGCACGGTAGCCGGTATGGCTGGCTGGTCCCTGTCTGTGCTGGCCGCTACCAGGAGCGTATCTCCGTGGCGGATATGCGGTGAGGGATGCTCCTCCATCGCTGTGAGGAAGGGCGTCAGCGCTGAGGACCGGCTGGTTTCCCGTACATAAATATAGCAGTGATATACCGCGCGGGTGACCGCCACGTACAGCATCCTGCGGTTCTCCTGCCTGATCTGGGTTTCCACAAGCTCCTTCTCCTGTTCCGTGAGGAACCTGGTGGTATTGAGATAATAGCGGCTGTCCGTTCCCCTGTAGGTCTGGGTGGGCAGCATGGGCATATACTGGTCGTTCATGCCGAGGTAGGGTGCAAATACGATATTGTATTCCAGTCCTTTCGAGCTGTGTATTGTCACGATCTGGACGGCTGCCTCATCGCTTTCCAGCCTCAGGATAAATGTATCTTCCTCCGGGATATTCCCGGCTATGCCGTTTTTCAGCCATAGGATGATCTCTTCTGGGTTCAGTTGCCGGTAATAGGAGAGGTTGTGCAGCACTTCGATAAGCTGGGTTATAATGGCATAATCGCCGGCCATTTCAGGATGCCGGTACAGCAGGTTTTGCTTTATGCCCAGCACATCGGTGGCATGCAGCAGGCAGGCGCTGATGCCGGAATGCTTCCATAGCTGCAGCAATTCCTGGAATACCTGGAGCAGCGCCAATTCATCCAGTTGCATCATTTCAGAAAAAGTGTACTGCATAAGCGGTGAGGCGGCTACCGTTCTTATCCGGTACATTTCCTGGTGCAGTATCGCTTCCATGAGCGTGCAGATATGGCCCACTGCGGGGGCATCGAACAGCCGGGATTCGTTCTGTACGATCGCGGGAATATTCCGCTGCCGGAGCGCGGCCCTGATATTCCGGGCCTCTTCCTTTTTACGGACCAGTATGCCGATGTCGCTGTAACGTACAGGCCGTTGCTCACCGTCCTTTTCAATACAATAGTCCTTATTATTTACCAGGTGCAGGACGTCTGTAGCCACGGCGCCCGGTATATCCCCTGCCGGCTGAGGGGCCGCTATCATAATGCCGGGTTGCGGCGCATCCCTGTGCAGGAAACGCCCTTGGGTATTGGGTACCGGTGACTGTACGGGGAAATAGCGTATCTCATCCTGTTCATCGGCAAAGCTGAACGTGTCAAAGTCCGGGAATGGCAAAAAGAAATCGTTCATGCTTTCTATGAAATTTTCGGCGGACCGGTAATTGGTGTCCATTGTATAATACCTGTCTGCAAAATGACGGGCTTTGAAATACGTGAACACGTCCGCTTTGCGGAATGCGTAGATGGATTGCTTGGGATCCCCGATAAGGAAGATGGCGGTCTGCTGTGCAAAGGCCGTTCTAAAGATGTCGAACTGCTCCTTATCCGTATCCTGGAACTCATCCACGAATACCGCTTTGTATTTACGCTGCAGGGCGAGGATCAGTTGCTGGTTCCTGTTCTCGCATACAGCAATGTAAAGCTGGTGTATCAGGTCGTTATAGGTCAGGTAATTGGATCTTTTCTGGAATGCCCTGACCTTGTCGGTGACGTATTGCAGCGCGTAATTATACAGGACATGCAGCACAAAATTGCAGGCATCGGTATGTAAATAGGTCTGGATAGAGGGCTGTAATGCCTCCGGCAGTATAGCGGTCAGTATCTGCATGATCTCCCTGGGCTTACGGGTATGGAGGAAATCCCAGAAGCTGCCGGTACTTTCTTTGAGCGCTTTGATGAACTTGGTATGCAGCGGTACCTTGTCCGCTTTGGCCTTTGCGTTCACGGTAGCGGTGTTTTCCTGAAGATAGGCCGATAACTGTGACCGGATGCTGTTTTTCCTTGCTGTGATATAGGATTCCAGCGCGGCAGGATCCTTCAGGAGCTCGTAAAGTTCTTCTACCCGGGTGCCGGACAGCACATTGATGAATTGTTTCCCGTCAAAAGATTGCCGGATGATATCCAGGGACTGTTCCCGGAATCCCGCGATATCTATAAGCCCCAGCGTTGTTACGGGAAGTGTCGTTATGTACCTGCGCCAGAAATCATTGTAATAATTCTCTATGATATCCGCCTGGCTGGGGATGAGCTCCGCCCCGAAGACCTGCCGGGATTCCAGCGCAAATTCATTCAGGGTCTGCTGGCAGAAGCTGTGAATGGTCTGGATATTCATCTCGTCCAGCAGCAGGTTGGCATCTTTGGCCAGCTGTAGCACCGCTTCGTGTCCGTGCATAGTGACGGCATTGTCCGCAATATATTGAATGGAGGGATCGTTTATGGAGAAGCCTTCCAGGTATTGACGGGTATCATTGATAAAGGTCCTGATCCTGCCAGCTAGCTCAGCCACGGCGGCATTGGTAAAGGTCACCATCAGCATTTCCGTGACCGGGATCTTCTTTTCGAGCAGCAGCCGTATCGTCAGCAAGGCTATGGAGTAGGTCTTGCCTGTACCGGCGCTTGCTTCGATCAGGTTTTTGCCGTCCAGCGGCACTTCCAGTACTTTAAAGGCTGTTATTTGTTGGGAGCTGCTTGCTGACATACCACGGGCATACTTGAGTTTATAAGGCCAAATATATTTTAAAAATTACAGACTCCGGCGGTGGGCTGTTGAAAATTATGCCCGTTCCTTATCCTGGCGCGCATATCCCAGCCGGATCGATTTACTTTGGGCGAAGTTAAAGGAACTTGATAATTTTGCAGTATGGCTACCTCCAGACTGAACACCACCAGAGCAAGAACCGAATGGCTCAAGTCGTTTTCCGCGACTTTGGGCTTCGATTTCTGTGGTATTGCCAGGGCTGCTTTCCTGGATGAGGATGCCTACCGCCTGGAAGCCTGGCTGAATAAAGGCTTTCATGGCAAAATGGCCTATATGGAGAACCATTTTGATAAACGGCTGGACCCGACACTGCTGGTTCCCGGGGCGCAAAGCGTTGTCACGCTCATGCTGAACTACTACCCGGAAGAGCAGCAGGTCACGGACGGTCCCAAAATATCCAAATATGCCTATGGTATGGATTACCACGAGGTGATACGGCAAAAGCTGAACCGCCTTTTCGAAGAGATGAAAACGGTGATAGGGGATATATCAGGTCGCGGGTTTGTGGACAGCGCCCCGGTGCTGGAACGCTCCTGGGCACGGAAAAGCGGCCTGGGATGGGTAGGGAAGAACGGCAACCTTATCAACAAAAAGGCCGGTTCCTTTTTCTTTATAGCCACCCTCATTACGGATGTGGCATTTGATTATGACGATCCTTATGCAAAGGACTACTGCGGTAGCTGCACCCGTTGCCTGGATGCCTGCCCGACGGATGCCATTGTATCGCCGGCTGTTATAGACGGGAGCAAATGCATTTCTTACCTGACCATAGAGCTCAGGGATGAGCTGCTGCCCCAGGAATTCAGCGGTAAAATGGATAACTGGATGTTCGGTTGTGACGCATGCCAGGATGTATGTCCATGGAACAGGTTTTCGACCCCGCACAGCACCCCTGAATTTTCACCGGTGCCTGCCATCTTTAACTTCAGTTCCGCTGAGTGGGAAATGATGACGGAGGATATCTTCAGGAACCTCCTCAGGAATTCTCCCGTGAAGCGGACCAAATGGAAAGGCATCCAGAGGAACCTGAAATTTATCCGCTCCCGGTAATCCGGCTCCCGTTAACGGTTCCTTATTTTAAATCTTGCCGGATTTTACGTAAATTCGTGGGCATAAAAAAACTCACGATTATTATGTCTTACAACCTGAACAATCCGCACCAGTACAATAACAATGGTCATAATTCCGGAAACTATAATATAGGGGGACAGCCCGGCGGCACATTTGAAGCCCCGGTGCAGATAAGCTCCCGGGAAGTTGCTGAATATGTAAGCAAAGTGTTTGGCTGGATGTTTGTTGGCCTGTTGCTGACTGCCGTGTCTTCGCTGGTAGCGGCCCTGGTGCCGCAGGTACAGGAGCTGCTGATGACCTCCAAATTCCTGTTTTTGGGACTGATCCTGGTGAACTTCGGTATCGTTGTATTCATATCGGCACGTTTTACCCGGATGAATTATGCGACCCTGCTGGGGTCCTTCCTGGCGTATTCCGTTATTAACGGGATCGTCTTATCGTTCATTTTCTCTGTATATGACTTTAGGGTCATTACTACGTCGTTTACGGTTACCGCTGTGACCTTCGGTATCATGGCCATAGCAGGGTACACTACGAAAACAGATCTGACCAAATTCGGCAGGTTGCTGATGATGGCATTGGTAGGTATTATTATCGCGTCCCTGGTAAACCTCTTCCTGGGCAGTGAAACCTTATACTGGATCGTATCGTATGTGGGCGTGGCAGTATTTGTAGGCCTGATTGCCTATGACACGCAGAAGGTTAAATCCTATGCTATGATCCCTGATGCTGAAATGCGTAAAAAAGCCGGTATCATGGGCGCTTTATCCCTGTACCTGGACTTTATCAACCTCTTTATGTTCATTCTCCGCATCTTCGGGAACAGGAGATAGACCGGGGATACTTATTTTTGTTATACTAAGGTAGTATTATACGTAAAAAAATCGTATATTGCTACCTTCTTAAGTTTTTAGTGAGCAATGAAATACCTTCCCATCCTGCTATGGTGTATCTTTTTGTGCTGTATTGCGGGTTCGCTGCGGGGGCAGGGGCAGCAATTACCTGCTGATCCGCCGAATTATAAAGTGCTGAGCGAAAAGAAAGATAAGCATGGCAATACCGTAAGAGAAATTGAATTTCATGAAAATGGCTTTAAGGTGATACGTACTACCATCACGCCGCCTTTCCCTTCCCTTAAGGAGCGGAAGCCTGTGAATGTAGATACCATGCATAAAGATTCCATCCTGATATATGTAGATAAATCCCAGTATTATGTGGCTGTGATTTACCGCCGTCAGCGGATCCGGCAGTACCGTGCGGTTTTCGGCCCGGACCGTACCAAGGATAAAATGATGATGGGCGACCGCTGTACGCCGGAAGGCTGGTTTAAGATCGTTTCCAAGAAAGACCATGCTGCCTGGCAAAAATTCATCCTGATAGACTATCCCAACCAGGAATCCTATAAGAAATTCGAGGAACGCAAATCCAGGAAACAGATCCCTTCCAATGCTGCTATCGGGCATTCGGTGGGCATCCATGGCGTTTTCCGGGGCGGTGAGAATATGCTGGATATGGGGATCGGCTGGACGGACGGCTGCGTAGCCTTAAAGCCCGAGGACATTATCGACTTATATCGTTTTTGTTTTCCCGGAGGTCGTGTCTTTATCAAGGCAGTTGACTAAGGTGGATGTGGAAGGGGCGAGGCTTTCAGTGATGAAGCCTGGGCTTGAAGTTTTGCGGAGCCTTTTGCTTTAAAGGTGATTAATTGCTTTAAAATATTGGTTACCATATATCTACGTTTAGTTTTCCTCTTTTTTTCTTTATTTTTGAAAAAACATTTGAGGATATTTGTTTGGTAAGATATAAATTTTTACCTTTGCGCTCCCTTTGTGTGGAGTTGGTTTTTAAGGAGTAAGAGGGAAGTAGCATTGGAAGTACGGAGGGATGAATGATAGAGAGGATATAGGGAAGTATAGCGAGAGAAAGTTTAGGATTGTTGAAGAGGGTGTGGGTTTTGAGTTTGTTTTTAGGTTTTGAAATTTTTTTTTAGAAAAACCTTTAAAAATATTTGGATTATAGTGATAAAGATTATTACCTTTGCACTCCCGAAACGGACAGGTTGATAGCTTGTAGGTTTTGCAGAAACAGAAGTTATTTGAGATATAGGAATACAGCAGTAAGCATTGATTTAGATTGATGCTGAAGGTAAGTGAAGCGTATTAAATTAATTAAAACGATCCGAATATTTTACTTGAGGTAAGATAGTCAGATTA